>OLSA01000031.1_pt1 | contig 92145 bp, 71 predicted proteins | sample 1672731 | NCBI WGS metagenome assembly OLSA01 (sample SAMEA3136718, study PRJEB25190) | human gut metagenome | biome: human gut; feature: human-associated habitat; material: faeces | place: Austria | collected 2013
TTAAACCACATACTCCACCGCTTGTGCGGGCCCCCGTCAATTCCTTTGAGTTTCATCCTTGCGGACGTACTCCCCAGGCGGGGTACTTATTGCGTTAACTCCGGCACAGAAGGGGTCGATACCTCCTACACCTAGTACCCATCGTTTACGGCCAGGACTACCGGGGTATCTAATCCCGTTCGCTACCCTGGCTTTCGCATCTCAGCGTCAGACACAGTCCAGAAAGGCGCCTTCGCCACTGGTGTTCCTCCCAATATCTACGCATTTCACCGCTACACTGGGAATTCCCCTTTCCTCTCCTGCACTCAAGTCTTCCAGTATCCAGAGCCATACGGGGTTGAGCCCCGCATTTTCACTCCAGACTTAAAAAACCGCCTACATGCTCTTTACGCCCAATAATTCCGGACAACGCTCGCCACCTACGTATTACCGCGGCTGCTGGCACGTAGTTAGCCGTGGCTTATTCGTTTACTACCGTCATTACAAATCATTATTCACAATCTGCACATTCGTCATAAACAAAAGAGCTTTACGGAACGAATTCCTTCATCACTCACGCGGCATTGCTCCGTCAGGCTTTCGCCCATTGCGGAAGATTCCCCACTGCTGCCTCCCGTAGGAGTCTGGGCCGTGTCTCAGTCCCAATGTGGCCGTTCATCCTCTCAGACCGGCTACTGATCATCGCCTTGGTAGGCCGTTACCCCACCAACTAGCTAATCAGACGCAGGCCCATCCTCTAGCGATAGCTTATAAATAGAGGCCATCTTTCACAGCATCCTCATGCGAGATTGCTGTCACATTCGGTATTAGCACCCCTTTCGGGATGTTGTCCCCATCTAGAGGGCAGGTTGCCCACGCGTTACTCACCCGTTCGCCACTAAGATTATCGAAATAATCTCCGTTCGACTTGCATGTGTTAGGCATGCCGCCAGCGTTCGTCCTGAGCCAGGATCAAACTCTCCAATAAAGTTTATTGAAGAACTAATCTAGCTCTTATTATTTAAAAAAGAAGTTATTTGACTTGGTCTTGCGTTTTCACGCTCGACCCGCACATTCGCTTTTTTCTAGGTTTATGTTCAGTTTTCAAGGTTCAGTGCCTAGCGATTTTGGCTTTTGTTTTGTTGCCGTATCGCGTCGACTTGTATATAATACCACGTGACCTAGGTTATGTCAACACTTTTTTCGATACTTTTTTGGGATTTTTTAGTGAAACACTTGGATTCGTGGAAAAAGAAACATGCTTGATTATGGCTTTTATCGGCCTTAAAATTTCTTCAAAAAATCTCAAAAAAAGTAGCATTTTCAGCTGTTTTTTCCATAAAAACCGCCGAAAATCAGTAAAATTTTTCTTTGTTTCGCAGATTTTTTTCTTAAAATCATGTAGGTTTTTTTATCTTCATTATCCGCAAGCTGCCGATTCAATACATATCCTTCCGGAGCATGCTTTTACATACTTTCCTTTAAAATAAATACGCTGAGTTTTCAATAATTCTATGACAAAGTTGTCTGAAAATGCTATAATAAGATGACTTCTATTTGCAGCCTTTGGTATTGGCTGCGCAGTCAATATAATGAAGAAGAGGTAGAAAATGTTTAAAGTACTAAAATTCATTGTCATCAGTGTTGTTTGCCTCATTATAATGGGAGCGTCAGTGCTTTATGGCTTCTCCAGTCTTTTTGCACCTCCTAATATGGATGAAACACTGATTCCGGACGCTGCTTCACAGTTCTACGATATCAATGGTAACGCAATCTATACTACGCTTTCGGAAGAACGCAGAGTACCTGTTACTATTGATAAGATTCCTAAGCATGTGCAGCGTGCCTTTATTGCTATTGAAGATAATCGCTTCTATGAACACGGTGGTATTGACTACCGCGGCACAGCACGTGCTCTGCTTTCTACATTAAGCGGTCACGAAGTACAGGGCGGCAGTACCATTACCCAACAGCTGGCAAAGAATGCTTTTCTTACTCAGGAACGTTCCATCATCCGTAAAATTAAGGAAGCTTTTATTGCCAAGGAGCTGGAGCACAAATATACCAAAGATGAAATCCTCACTATGTATCTGAACCAGATTTATTTTGGTCAGGGTGCATACGGTATTGAAAGTGCTTCTATGTATTACTTCAATAAGCATGTCCAGAATCTGGATATCGCTGAAGCTGCTACTCTGGCAGCTATTCCCAAAAGCCCTAACTACTTTAATCCTTTTGAAAATCCGCAGGAAAGTAAAAAACGTCAGGAGCTTGTTATCGACCAGATGGTTAAATACGGTTTTATCTCTGCTGCCGATGGTAATGCTGCCAAAGCGGAAAAGCTTGTCTTCAGCACAACACATAAAACCAATTCCGATCCCCGCTCCTATTTCTTCGATATGATTACCCAAAAGGTTATCGAAGAGGTTGGTGCAGACGCTCTCTATAAGGGCGGTCTTAAGATTTACACCACTTTAGACCCGGATATGCAAAAGGCTGCTGAAAATGCTATGAAGCATCTGCCGGGCTATTATACAGACGGCAAGAAGCTGACTCAGCCGCAAATGGCTCTGGTTGCCGTTGACCCGCATAACGGTTATGTTAAAGCTATGATCGGCGGCCGCGGCCAGGATAAGTTCAACCGTGCTACTCTTGCAGTACGTCAGCCCGGTTCTGCCTTCAAGCCTTTTGTCTATCTGACCGCAATGCAGAACGGTTATTCTCCGGCCAGCGTTATTGAAGATAAGGAAGAAGAATTCTCTCCCGGCTGGAAACCGCAGAACTCCGACAGAGCATGGCATGGTAAGGTAAGCCTGCGTACTGCTCTGGTACGTTCTATGAACGTGCCTACCGTTAAGCTGGCCCAAGAAGTTGGTGTAAGCAAAATTATTAACAATGCCGAAAAAATGGGTATTACTACTCTGGTTGATTCCGGCGCTTACAGTGATGCAAACCTTGCTATGGCACTCGGCGGTCTCAGCAAGGGCGTTAATCCCTTGGAAATGGCTGCAGCCTACGGCGTTCTGGCAAGCAATGGTATGTATTGCAAGCCTATTGCTCTGCTGAAGATTGTTGACCGTGAGGGTAAGGTTCTGTACGAAGCTAAGCCTGAACCCAAACGTGTTATTGATGCCGAAGCAGCATACCTGACTACTAATATGCTGCAGGATGTTCTTATCAGCGGCACTGCAGGCGGCATGGGAATCGGCCGTCCGGCAGCAGGTAAAACCGGTACTACCGATACCTACATTGATGCCTGGTTCGTTGGTTACACTCCCGACCTCAGTACTGCCGTATGGGTTGGCGATGATAACAACAAATCTATGAACCGTATGTACGGCAGCGGCGCTCCGCTTTCTATCTGGCATGATTTCATGGTCAACGCTCTGGCCTCTACTCCGCGCACCGGCTTCAGCAATCCGGGCGTAGCTGTTCCGCCGGAACCGGAAATCAAGCAGGATGATAAGGACAAAGATAAAGACAAGGATAAAGATAAGGACAAAGACAAGCAGGCTCCCGCTACGGTAACAACTGAAGGCAATGCCAACCAGGCACCTGTAGTAAGCAACCAGCCCACTAAAAAGAAACGCAGCATTAAGGACCGCGTTAACGAAATCATGGGCAAGCCTGTTGTCAGCAATCAGCCTACTCCGCGTAACTAATTCACTTTTATGGTGGTCACTAAGTGTGGCCACCATTTTTTATTGCTCGAAACTAAGTATATTGTATACATGAATACAGATTTATGCTATAATAATGACAGCTATAAATCAGCTTTAATTAACGAACTATACTAATAAAAGGAGTACTGCCATGGAGAAGAAACCTGTAAAAATAGTTGAAACCGTCCTGCGTGACGGCCACCAGTCTCTTGCTGCCACCAGAATGCGCATCAGCGACATGCTGCCGGCACTGGAACAGCTGGATAACGCCGGCTACTATGCTTTGGAGGCTTGGGGCGGCGCCACCTTTGACTCCTGCCTGCGCTTCCTTAACGAGGATCCCTGGCAACGTCTGCGCACGCTCAAAAAGCATCTGCGCAAAACCCCAATTCAAATGCTGCTGCGCGGTCAGAACATTTTGGGCTATAACCATTATGCCGATGATGTTGTACGCGAATTTGTAAACCGTTCTGTTGATAACGGCGTATCTATTATCCGTATTTTCGATGCTCTTAACGATACCCGCAACCTGGAATGCGCAATGCGTGCCGCTAAGGAAGCAGGCGCACATGTTCAGGGTTGTATTGTATATACCATCAGCCCCTACCATCAGGACAAGGACTTTGTACAGCTCGGTAAGGAGCTGGCACAGATGGGCGCAGATTCCATCTGCATTAAGGATATGGCCGGTCTGCTGCGTCCCTACGCTGCCGAAAGCCTTATCCGCAGCCTGAAGGCGGAGCTTGACCTACCTATCGACCTGCACACCCACTTCACCAGCGGTATGGGTGATATGACTTACCTGAAGGCTGTTGAAGCCGGTGCGGACATGATTGATACCGCGCTTTCTCCGTTCTCCGAATCTACAAGCCAGCCCTGCACCGAAGCTCTGGTAGCAACGCTGGAGGGCACTCCCTACGATACAGGCATCAAACTTTCCGAGCTTAATGCATTAGCTGACTATTTCAAGGATGTACGCAAGAACCTTATCCACGATTTCAACCTGAACGCCAACATCCCCATCGATCCCAAGGTCCTCACCTTCCAGATTCCCGGCGGTATGCTTTCCAACCTGCTGAACCAGATGAAGGAAATGGGCGTTGCCGACAAATATCCGCAGCTGCTTGAAGAAATGCCGCGTGTACGTGCCGAGCTCGGTTATCCGCCGCTGGTTACTCCTACTAGCCAGATTGTAGGCTCTATGTCCGTATTGAACGTTGCACTTGGACGCTATAAGATGATTCCCCGCGAGGTTAAGGATTTGATTCTTGGCAAATACGGCCGCACTCCGGGACCGATTGACCCTGAGGTTAAACGCTTGGCCATCGGTGACGCACCGCAAATCGACCACCGTCCCGCCGACGATATTCCGCCGCAGATGAAAAAGCTGCGTGAAAAGCTGGCTGAAGAAGGCTTCCCCAACGCACCGATTGAAGACGTTTTAAGCTATGCCTCCTTCCCTGAGGTAACTCTTAACTTCCTGCGTCACAGCAACATCGGTATGAAATTCCACGATTTATAAGCACAACGCTAAAGAGCACGCTGAGATTGATTTCTCAGCGTGCTCTCTTTTTATGCGGATATTATTTTACATCCTCCAGGTGTTCCTCCTGAAGCTCTTCGTGAATCTTTTCCGGCTCGTGCAAAAGCTGGATGCCGACGCGCACAATACGCATCTTGTCAATCTCCTCTACCGTAAAGGCAGCAGCAGGTGTCTGCACCTTCTGCCCCACCTTAGGCGGATAATCAAGCTGAGAGTAAACCCAGCCGCCAATAGTATCACAGTTTTCGGTATCTAAGGCCAGCTCAAAGGTATCGTTAACATCCTCCAACAGCATTTTGCCGTCGACAGAATAGGTTTTGCTGCCCTTTTCCTCTACCTCCGGACGTTCCTCGTCGAACTCGTCCTGAATTTCGCCTACGATTTCCTCCAGGATATCCTCAACGGTAACCATACCAGCGGTACCGCCGTACTCGTCAACGAGGATTGCCAGCTGGCTGCGATGCTTCTGCAAAATGCGCAGCAGCTTGCTGATAGGCAGAGATTCCGGCACCAGCAGCACCTTACGCGCTAGACTGCGCAAATCAGGACGCTCGCCGGCATTTAAGCTGCGCAGCAAATCCTTGATATGCAAAAAGCCGATAATGTGGTCCTTATCCTCATCACAGATTGGATAACGCGTCATTCGCTCTTCCAGCGCCGTCTTGATATTATCCTCCCAGGAATCCTCCAGATACAGGCAAATCATATCGGTACGCGGAACCATGATGTCGCTGGCGCGACGGTCGGAAAAGTCGAAAACGTTATCCAGATAAGTAAGCTCTGTTTTATCAATATAGCCATGCTTGTGGCTTTCTTCCATCAGTATGCGGATTTCGTCCTCATTGTGCGCTTCTTCTGCTTCGCTTGCAGCCTCAACGCCCAATTTGTGCAACACCCAGTTGGCAACGTGATTGAGAAACCACACCGCCGGATACATCAGCTTATCAAACAGAATCAACGGAGCTGCCACGAACAGAACAATCTGCTCAGTCTTTTGAATAGACAGGGATTTAGGCACCAGCTCGCCCAAAACGATATGCAAAGCAGTGATAACACCGAAGCCAACAACAAAAGCTATTGTATGCTCAACCTGCGGCGGCAGCTGCAGCAGATTAAATACAGGATGCATCAGCTTCGCCACCGTCGGCTCGCCAATCCAGCCTAAGCCCAGCGAAGCAATGGTTATACCAAGCTGCGTAACCGAAAGATAGGCATCAAGATGCTCCGTAACCTGCTTAGCGCTTTCTGCCCGAGTATTACCTTCCTTAATCAGCGCATCAAGACGCGAAGGGCGCACCTTGACAATAGAAAACTCCGAAGCAACGAAAAAGCCGTTCAGCGCCACCAAAAATAAAATCGCTATAACATTAAACAAACATATGAGATAGTCCAAAAATCTCTGTAATCCTGCAGATTGCAGAAAAACAGTTCACCTCCGTAAAATATATAATATTAACAGTATTGTACCATAGTTAGGCCATAAAGCAAAATAATTTTTTGTAAAATTTGTAGCAAAAAAGCCGCCGTATCAGCAAAAATTTACATGATACGACGGCTTTAAGCTTTTATTTTATGTTGACTACAGCCTTATGCAAAGATGATGCCTTATACTCAAGCTTTAACTGCTTCAGCGCAGCGTTTGCACAGAGTCGGATGCTCAGCGTCCTGACCAACCTCGTCACTGTAAATCCAGCAACGCTCGCACTTGTGGCCTTCGGCAGCAGCAACGGTAACCTTCAGGTCCTCGCGGCCGGTTGCTTCGGCACCTTCTGCAGCGCCTTCAACAATAACAGCCTGAGAAACGATCAGCAGAGTTGCCAGATCTTTTTCTACGGATTTCAGGATAGCCAGTGCTTCGCCTTCGGCGTGCAGCTCAACCTTAGCGTCCAGGGAGTGACCGATTTGTTTGTTACGACGAGCCAGCTCCAGCACCTTGGTGATTTCGCTGCGGATTTCAATGAAGTTATCCCATTTAGTTTCCAGCTCTTCGTTGATGTATTCTTCCTTAACCTCCGGCCAAGGCAGCATTTGTACGGATTCCGGAGCATTAGCAGGTTTCTTCATGAACTGCCATACTTCTTCCATAGTGAAGCTCAGTACCGGGGACAGCATAACAATGAGATCCATAAGGATTTCATGCATGGCGGTTTGTGCGCTGCGACGCTCTTTGCTGTCTGCCTTGTAAGCATACAGGCGGTCCTTGAGAATATCCAGATAGAAGCTGGACATTTCAACAGTGCAGAAGTTGTGGATTGCATGATACAGTACATGGAAATCATAGCTTTCGTAAGCAGCGGTAACTTCCTTCTTCAGCAGCTGCAGATGCATCAGAGCCCATTGGTCAAGCTCCAGCATTTCGTTGAACGGAACAGCATCGGTTTCGTAGTTGAAATCGTTGGTGTTGCCCAGGATGTAACGGATGGTGTTACGGATTTTGCGGTATACCTCAGCCAGCTGCTTCAGGATTTTCGGGGAGATACGGATATCTGCCTTATAATCGGAGGAAGCAGTCCACAGACGGATGATATCAGCACCGTATTGTTTGATTACGTCCTGCGGAACGATAACGTTACCTACGGATTTGGACATCTTGCGGCCATCGCCGTCAACTACATAACCATGAGTCAGTACGGATTCGTACGGAGCACGGCCTGCAACAGCAACGGAAGTCAGCAGAGAGGACTGGAACCAGCCACGATGCTGGTCACTGCCTTCGAGGTACATAGCAACCGGCCAGGACAGCTCCGGACGTTTTGCGGCAACAGCCATGTGAGAAGAACCGCTGTCGAACCATACGTCCATGATATCGCTTTCCTTATGGAAGTGCTTACCGCCGCATTTCGGGCAGACAGTGCCTTCCGGCAGCAGCTCTTCTGCAGTGTGAGCCCACCATGCGTCACTGCCTTCTTTTTCGAACCAGTTAGCAACGGAGTCGATGGTAGCTTCGTTAATCAGATGCTCGCCGCAGTTATCGCAGTAGAATACCGGGATAGGAACACCCCATACGCGCTGACGGCTGATGCACCAGTCATGACGGTCGCTTACCATGTTATGGATACGCTGTTGGCCCCAGGAAGGAATCCACTGTACATCGTCGATAGATTTCAGTGCTTCATCACGGAAGCCGTCGATAGAAGCGAACCATTGAGAGGTTGCGCGGAAGATAATCGGGTTTTTGCAGCGCCAGCAGTGTGCGTATTGGTGCTTAATGTTTTCTTTGCCCAGCAGGCAGTTCAGCTCAGCCAGATATTTCAGTACCGGGATATTAGCGTCGAATACAAACATTCCCTTGAAGCGTTCGCCTGCTTCTTCGGTCAGCTTGCCTTGGGAATCAACAGGGCAGAGAATCGGCAGCTTGTATTTCAGGCCGGTTTCAAAGTCGACATCGCCATGACCGGGAGCGGTATGTACGCAGCCGGTACCGGCTTCGGTAGTTACATAGTCAGCCATAACTACGAGAGAACGGCGGTTGTTGTATTCAGGGAACGGATGCACGCATTCAGCGAATTCCATATCTTTACCAAGAGTAGTGCCGAGGACATTGCTGAGGTCCTTATGGCAGACAGCACCAACCTGAGCCAGCAGATCTTTAGCCATGAAGAGAACTTCGCCTTCGCATTCAACCCAAGCATATTCCAGAGCAGGGTTCAAAGCAACAGCAACGTTGGCCGGCATGGTCCACGGAGTGGTGGTCCAAATTACCATGTAAGCCTTTTTGCCTTTAGCAGCTTCCGGAGTTTGGCCGTTGTCTTTTACCAGCGGCATTTTTACGAAAATAGTCGGAGTTTTTTGTTCGCCGTATTCGATTTCTGCTTCAGCCAGAGCGGTTTCGCAGTGCGGGCACCAGTAAACGGTCTTTTTGCCTTTGTAGATATAGCCTTTGTTAGCCATAGTACCGAATACACGGATCTGCTCAGCTTCAAAGCTGTGATGCAGAGTGATGTACGGGTTTTCCCAGTCACCTAAAACGCCCAGACGTTTGAAGTCGTTGCGTTGAATATCAACCCATTGCAGAGCGAAGTCGTGGCATTTGCGGCGCAGAGTCAGCGGATCCAGCTCATTGCGGTTCAGGCCCAGCTCTTTGATAGCAGCGTGCTCAATCGGCATGCCGTGAGTATCCCAGCCGGGAACATACGGGGTATCGAAGCCGCGAGCATATTTGTATTTCATGATGATATCTTTTAAGATTTTGTTCAGGGCATGACCCATGTGGATTTTGCCGTTTGCATACGGAGGGCCATCATGCAGAACAAATTTCTTGTGGCCTGCATGCAGAGCCTGCTTTTTGCCATAAATATCGTTTTCTTCCCAGAATTTCAGAAAATCAGGTTCGCGCTGCGGCAGACCGGCACGCATAGGGAACTCTGTTTCGGGCAGATTCAGTGTTTTACCATAGTCCATTACTAATAACCTCCAATTTTATTAAACAAAAAAATTAACAATATAAAAAAGCTTCGTCCCTCAGATAAGGGACGAAGCTGTAGACTAACAACGATTAATACGCTTGCGTATCATGCATCATTAACAAAACGTGTACTCCGTGGTACCACCCTCATGACGACAGCCTTTGCCGCACGCCACTCGTGTGCGCAATATCGGGCGCTCCCGTATGCAGCTACTCAGGTTCGCCGCATCCGCTCCAAAGTGATTTTCACCTGCTTTACTTCGTCCGGGCTTGCACCATCCCCCGGCTCGCTTATCCTGCGCCGCAAGCTACTGTCTTTTTCATCGCGTTAACAAATATCAATAAACGCTAATATTATACATTAGCTGCAGCAAGAAGTCAATGAGTTTTTCTTGCTTCTCAAATTTACTCTTTAGTAGCCATTTTTTCTATATCCGTAAAATCAATATAGAGTTTTTTATTCTTATATCCGTAAGAAGTTGTCAAATCTACTATTTTTTTACTATAATCACCACTCACCAGCTTGCCGGAAAAAACTACAACGTCGCCACTTTTCAAAGGCATAATCTTTTTATAAAGCTCGCTGTCGGCAGGGATTAACATTTCATCTGCGGCATATCTTTTTGTTTCAACAGCATATTCCGCTTCAGGAAAATCACAGCTTAGCCTTACATAAGCAGCCATGCCTGAGTTTACCGATTCAATTCTATCAACCTTGGCACACCATTTTTTCACATAACCGTCTTTAAAAAATTCATTGAATTCCTTTTCGTATGATTTATTGAATTCCGCTTTCTCAAGCTCTGTCATGGATTTTTTCTCGTTTTGATTATAGCGGGCCTGTATTTCATTGAACTTTTTCTGGCTGGGAATACTTTCAGCAACTACACTATTTGCGATTTTTGAAAAAGAGTCACCAGATTTTCCTCTGTCTAAATTAATGTCCAAAACTGTAACAAAAACTCCCAGCACCATAAGAAGAAAAATAGAAACTATCGCTTTGGCAAAAACTCCGTGATACCGCCACAGCAAATATAATCCTACCGGCCAGAAGATAAAAAGCATTAAAACAGCAAACCAGCCCTGTTCCCAAAATTTACTTTCCCGCTTTACCTCAGTTGCTTCTTCACGAACCGCTCTCCCACAACCGGAACAATAGTTGGCGTTATCAGGTATCGTTTGTCCACAGTACTTGCATTGCATAACAATCCGCTCCTCATCATCCATGTATATGTTATTACAACAACATAAAATCCTAAAAACAAGCTAATGATACGCCCTAAGCTCTTTGCCTTTAATCACCTTTATCTTAACATTCTTTAGGATAATTAGCAACAATACTTCCGCTCTCCCCCACGCCCATACTTATTGGCTACAGTATAAAATTCCCCCTATACCCCACGCCCTACTTCTACCGTACTTTACATCTATCCTTTAGGTAGTACTCTAAAGAACAAGGTTACTACTAGCTTACGCTAGTAGCTTTGATCAACGCAGAAGAAAAAGCGAGAAAGAAAACCAACAAAAGAAAGAACGAAAAAGAAGATTCACTCTTATACTCGGGAAAAACGAAGCAAAATTATTACACTGTTTAAAAAATTTTTAAAATTTATTTTTTCAGGTGTAATAATTTTCATCGCGAAAAGACGAGTAATAGAGTGAGAACACAAAAACAACCGCTTAAGCGCTTTTCCCCAAGCACCCAAGCGGTCATTCACAGCCTTATTCACTTCTCGTACTTAAACTCAAACACGCCAAAGCCCTTTCCCTGCGTCAGATGACTTACGTCATTCAAGCGGAAAACAGCATGCTCATGCCATTTGTTAATCCCCAGAACAGTTACGCTGGCAGGCTGCACATCAACCGAAAAGTTAAACGCCGCCACCTGCTGCATATCCATTCCCAGCCAACGGAAAATAATATTCTGAATCGTGCCCTTATGCGCAACAATCAGCAGATTTTCCTTGTCGACATCCGCACAATGCCACAAGCCGTGTACATTACGGCGATAAAATTCATTGCGCGTTTCACCGCCGGGATAGTTGCGGTGATCCAGCTCCTGCTCGGAAGCAGGCTTGCAAAAATGCTTCTTGGCCTCTTCCTCGGTCATGCCGGCAGCAATGCCGTTATTCTTTTCTCTCAGGAATCGGCAATGCTCTATTTCGCCCTTAAAGCCAAGCTCCTCGGCAATAATCTGCGCCGATGCGGAAGCGCGCTGCAAATCACTTGCCAGAATCCGCAGCTTGCAATTACGTCCGGCAAAATCCTTCGCCAGCTTTACAGCAGCAGCCTTTATCTGCGCCCTTCCCTTATCGGTCAGCTGTGAATCCGTCCAGCCGCCGGTTAATCTTTGCGTGTGATGCGTTGCTTCACCATGCCTCACTAAGATAATCATCATTCAGCCTCCGACTATTCTTCGTTATGACTGGCATAGTTTTTGAGCAGCTCAACCTGCGTTTCCAACAGATGCAGCATATTTTTTCGATGCAGCGCCGCCTTTTTCACCTGCTCGTTATAAGCCTGTTCGGCCATAGCAGCCTTGGCATCAGCCTCAAAAATAATTTTACGGCTGCGTTCCTCTGCATCTCCCACCAGTTTACGATATTTAGTATTTGCATCCAGCATCATTCTGCCGGCTTCGCTGCGAGCATCCTCCAGCAGCTTGTTAGCCTCACTGGCAGCGCTGTTGGCGCGTTTTTTGCAGACATCCTCGGTAGTAATGCGCAGTTTATCGGCATCTACCTCGGCACTGCTGCGCAGCTTTTCGGCATAGGACTTGGCTTCCTCGCGCAGCTTATTGCATTCAGCCATCGCTGCCTGCAGCATGTTGTCGGTTTTGTTCTTTGTCTGATTATACAAATCCTCGGCATGCGCCATGGTATCATCGTGCAGCTTCTGCGCCTCAGCCTTCGCTTCGCTCAGCTGCTGCTCGCATTTCACTGCCGTTTCCTTCTCCAGCAGCGCCGCCTTCTTTTCACTGGCGTTCTTCACCTCGTCAGCAGTTTCCTGCGCCACAGCCAAAGTGCTCTGCATGGTAGCCTCCATCTGCTGATAATATTCCAGCTTGGAGCTGACGCGCTCGATAGTTTCCTTCTGCTCCAGGTTATCCAGATAAAGGTATTCGTATTCCTTAATCAGCTTGGCAAGAAACTTGTCTACCTCTTCTACCTCATAGCCACGAAAACCCTTGGTAAAAGTTTTTTTCTTTAAATCCTCCGGATTAAGCATGGTTTATCCTCCTAGATATAACGCTTCAGCGTTACGCTGATGCGTCCTTTTTTAGTAGTGCCGCGGATTTCCTCAATCTCTACTCGTCCACGGCCGCGGAAGGAAATTACATCGCCCTCGTTCACAGGCTGTGCCGCCTTCTTGGCTTCTTTCCAGTTTACCTTGACATTCAGGCTTTTGATTTCATCCGCCATACGGCTGCGGCTTACGCCATAGCCTGCCGCTGCCACGGCATCAAGGCGCAAATCAGCGACTGTCGCGTTAATCAGCTTAACCTTTTCTTCCTTCTGCAGCAATTCCTCGCGGGGAATTTCCGTAAGCGTTACCGGCGCAGAACCGATCTGCGTCAGATTACCGGTAAGATAATTTACCAGTGATTTTTCTACCACGAACTGCGCTCCCTCGGGCACAAAAACTATATCGCCCAAGGCCTCGCGCTTGCAGCCCGTGCCCATAAACGCACCCAGAATATCGCGGTGCGACAAATCATAATAGCGCTTATCCCAGGCCGCCAGAAAATAGGCCATTCCGAAATCCGGCTGACCGTAAAAATCATCGGCAACAAAGGCAGCCTTCACCCTTTCGGCATTACTGAAGCCGCCGTCGCTTTCCAGACGCACATTTTCGTAGTTCGCCGCAATAATTTCCGCAACGTTATAGGCATGAGGATCAAGAAACTCGCTCACACGGAACTTGCGTGATTTATTGGCGCCCTCGGCCAAGTCCAGCAGCTTGGCCGCCAGCTGTTCGTCACCGCCGGCTTTAAAGTAACGCAGAATTTTTTCTCTGTCTGCCATAAATTATTTCCCCTGTAATTCCTTATCTCTTTGCAGCACTGCCTGTACCGCATCATAAAAAGCACCGCGCACGCCATGGTTTTCCAAAGCATGGATGCCGGCAATAGTTGTGCCGCCGGGGCTTGTTACCTGGTCGCGCAGCTGTGCCGGATGCAGGCCGCTTTCTACGCACAGCTTGCCGCTGCCTGCCAATGTCTGTGCTGCCAGCTTGATAGCCAGCGCACGCGGCAGACCGGCACGCACGCCTGCGTCAGCCAGTGCATCGATAATCACAAAGCAATAGCCCGGTCCGCAGCCGGAAATTGCGGTAATAGCCTGCAATGCTTTTTCATCTACAAATTCTATTTCGCCGCAGCTGCTAAAAATTGCTGCCGCAGTCTGCTTCATCGGCTCGGTTACGGCCTCATCGCAGCAGATGGCAGTCATGCCGGTGCCTGCTGCCAGCGGCGTGTTCGGCATCGTGCGGATTACCGGGAATCCCGGAGCATAGGCATGCAGCTGCTCTAGCGTAACACTGCCCATGATAGAAAGCACCCAGGCATCCTTTTTCATCGCAGCTATCAGCTCAGGCACCAGCGCCACCGGTGCAACCTGAGGCTTAACGGCAAAAATTACCAGATCAGCATCCTTTACCGCCTCTTTATTATCCGTAGTAACATTTACGCCAAAGGCTTCATGCAGAGTGCGCGCATGTGCCTCAGTCGGCTCGCCTACGGTAATCATTTCCGGCGCAATCAGACCTCCGCCGATAATCCCCTTGATAATAGCTTTGGCCATAGCGCCGCCGCCAATAAATGCAATTTTCTTTACTGCTATTTGTCCCATGGATTATTTCCCCTCTCGTCAAGCTCGTGCTCTTCGCCCGCATCTATATCTACGTTTTTCGGGGCGCAGATAACAATATTGCGTCCCAGCTTTTTCATGCTGCCGCCGATAGCATAAACAGTACCGCTGATAAAATCGGTCATACGCTTGGCAACAACATTGTCTGTCTTATCGTAATTAACAACTACAGCCTGATTATCACGCAGATAATCGGCAATCTTAGGAGAATCATTGAAATCTACAGGCTCCAGCAGTACAACTGTCATAAGCTTGTCGGCAATAGGCAGGTTAATGGTTTTGCTGCCCATTTTTTCATTTTTAACCGGCTCCGGCTTTGCTGCCGAACCCTTAAAATTCAAAATGGATTTGCGTTCACGCTTATGCTCCTCTGCCTGTGCTGCAGCAGCAGGCTCCTTGCTGCCGAAGAAACGCTTCTTGGGTTTAGCCGGCTCCTGCTCGGTCTTGGCAGGCTTTTGCTCCACTTCTTCCTCGATGATTTCTTCCTCATCGTAAAGACTTAATGCATTCATGATTTTATCAATAATATTCATTACGTCACCAACCTTCTCTATGTCTTAAAATTTCAGGCTATAATCACGCTGTCCGAACAAGGCTGTGCCTACACGCACAATATTAGCGCCCTCTTCAATCGCAACTGTGTAATCGTTGCTCATACCCATAGACAGAATATCTGCCTGCGGATACTGCTGCTTTAAGCGGGCGAACGCACGGTAGCCTGCCGCAAATACAGGTCTTGTCTGCTCAATATCCTCGCATTTTTGGGCAATAACCATCAGCCCGCGCAGACGCACATGCTTATATTCGGGCAGCTTCGGCAGCAGCGCCAGATAATCCTCTTTATCCAAGCCGGACTTCTGCTCCTCATGGGCAATATTCAGCTGCAAAAGGATATCCTGCACCTTACCGATGCGTTCTGCCTCCTTATCAATCGCAGCCAGCAAATGCTCACTGTCAACCGATTCGATAAGATCAAACAAGGCAACAGCCTGGCGCGCCTTATTCGTCTGCAAATGACCGATAAGATGCCAGTAGCCGTGTTTGCCCAAGGCCTCCTGCTTATGCTTAGCCTCCTGCACGCGGTTTTCGCCTACGTTGGCAATGCCCAAGGCTTCGATATCTGTAATAATTTCGGGCGGATGATTTTTCGTCACCGCCACCAGCGTTACCTTATCTCCTGTGAGCAGGTCTTTATTTTTACGCTTGTCCAAAGCAGACGCTATCTGCTCCTGAACCTGCTTTAAATTATCAGCTAACAATGTATTTGCCCCCCAATTCTCAGCAAAATGATTTGTGGCAAAGATTCTGCTTTTTATTATGCTTTAAAAGCTCTTTATCTTTATATTTTAGCATACGTGTAAACCATTGTCACGAATAAAAACAACAAAGAGCTGCCGCACAAAAGTGCAGCAGCTCTCAATAAATTTATCTTCGTTATGATAGCTATTAGTATAACAGCTTGTTGGCAATAACCAGACGTTGGATTTGGTTGGTGCCTTCGTAGATTTGCATGATTTTAGCGTCACGCATCATCTTCTCTACGGGGTACTCTTTAGTGTAGCCGTAGCCGCCCATTACCTGAACAGCGTCGGTAGTTACCTGCATAGCAACGTCAGCGGCATAGCATTTAGCCATAGCAGCCTCTTTGGAGAATTCCATGCCCTGGTCACGCATCCAGCAAGCCTTTTGAACCATGAGGCGAGCGGTTTCAACCTTCATAGCCATGTCAGCCAGCATGCCTTGAACCATTTGGAAGGAAGCAATCGGCTGGCCGAACTGACGGCGCTCCTTAGCGTATTTAACAGCGCAATCCAGAGCAGCCTGAGCGATACCTACGGAAACAGCGCCAACGAACGGACGAGCGCTGTCTAAGGTGTTCATAGCAATACGGAAGCCTTCGCCTTCGCGGCCTACGCGATAGGACTCAGGAATAACAACGTCTTGCAGAACCAGCTCGGTAGTATTGGAAGGACGGATGCCCATTTTGTTTTCTTTTTTGCCAACGGAGAAGCCCGGGGTGTCTTTCGGAACGATGAAAGCAGTCAAACCACGGATACCGCCGGTTTTACGGGTGTTAGCGAATACCAGGAAAATTTCTGCCAGGCCACCGTTGGTGATGAACATTTTGGTACCGTTCAGAGTGTAGGTACCCTCTTCCTTGTTGTGTACAGCACGGGTAGAAACACCGCCTGCATCACTGCCTGCACCGGGCTCGGTCAGTGCGAAAGCAGCCAGACCGCCGTTGTTCAGGATATCGCAATACATTTTCTTTTGTTCGTCGGTGCCTGCCAGCAGAACAGGTACAGTTGCCAGGCTGTTAGCAGCCAAAGAGGTTGCAACGCCTGCGCAGCCCTTGCCCAGCTCTTCATAAATGGTAGCAACAGAAATACTGTCCAGGCCGGGGCCATCTAATTCTTCTGGAACAATAACGTTCAGCAAGCCCATTTCGTTAGCCTTGTCAATCAGGCCGTCACGCATATGGTTTTCTGCATCCATTTCAGCAGCATAAGGAGTAATTTCTTTTTCAACAAACTCCCTTACCATTTCCTGTAATTCTAATTGTTCCTCGTTTAATGCAAAATCCATCATATCCTCCTTGATATCAAGCGGTCTTCCGCGTCATTTCCCTTCCAAATAAACTCAGGTAAGCTCACCATTTGGCGGGTATCTCTTTAAATCTGTCGACGACAAACATTGTTGTTAAAATCGTCCCAATTAAATTCTTTTTGCTGTCAGTCATTTCAGCCTCGATAACCATCGTAGAATGTCCGAAATGCTTAATATGGCTTCGTACCGTTAAGGTTGTCGGCTCATGGACACCTTTGATAAAATTCATGCTGAAATTAAGAGTTGCCACTACAGCGCCCACGCTTGCACCGGTAACACCCAGAACGGAGTCTGCCAAGGCCAACATCACTCCGCCGTGACAAATGTCACGATGATTAAAATGCTTCGCCGGATCAACGTCAATGCTGACTTCAGCACTGCCACACTTTATCTCACCAATATGCACACCGAATTTAGTCATAAAATGATTATCCGTGTACATCTGGCGAATATAGGCAGGAACATCCTTGACCTGCTCCACAGCTATCATCGCCTTTCTTCGGACAGCAGAAAATATTACTGTCAATATATCTTTGATATTTTACCACAAAACAGCGCTTAACTCAACAGTTTCATGCAAAAAAATAAGCTGAAAGGAAAGTTTTAGGGATAATTTTTTCAATAATCGCACTTTGGTATAAGCGCGAAACAAAATGGCTGCCGCACTTTGAGTACAGCAGCCATGCAAGAAGCAGATAAATTAATCGATAATATTTTGCTTGTAATCGTGATACAGAGTCTTGAGCTCTTCCATAGTTGCTCCCATCTCAACTTTAAGCTTGGAAACAGTATCGTAGTCGCCTTCGGCAACAGCTCTGCGGATAGCAGTGAAGATGCTCTTCTCTTCGAAGGAATCCTTAGCCAGCTTAGCGCGCAGGTTCTGGATTTTACGCCACATTGCCAGGTCGCAGTCGGTGCAGGTTTCCTGGTTGTGCAAGCGTTTCATATCGATAACAGCCTGATAATTTTCCGGAATCAGACGAGTCAAAAGCTCGGTTTTCCAACGAATCAGCGCACCCTGCATGAAGGAGTCGATATATTCCTTCTTCAGGATATTGCCTTGGGTGAGAACTGCAACCTTTTCCGGATATTTTTCAAAGGCGCAGAGATTTTCCCAAACGGTAGCAGGCGGTTCGCCGAACAGCTTGCTGCGTTCTTCCGCAGTGAAATCTTCAAACACGTCTTCCTCAGTGCGGTATTGACGGTCGGTATCCAGATAGAAGCCCTCTTCGCCGGCCTTCTTGGAAATTTCTTTTTCCAGAGCCTTCAGGTCCTTGCCGGATTCTACGCAAGCCTTGATACCGTCGAGGCAGGACAGGTAGAAGGCTGCAATTGCGATGTAGGTATTGGTGTACGGGTTCGGAGAACGCATTTCGATACGGGTAGCCTTATCGTTGTCCAGATCGCGGATCAGGCCTGCAAGAATGGTTCTGTTACGGGACGGGTTATCCGGGCTCAGGCCAAGGCTGGTAACGATGCAGACAGGAGCTTCAAAGCCGGGTTTCAGACGGTTCAGAGAGTCAATGGTGCAGGAGATAAACGGATTGGTTACCTCGTAGTTTTTCAAAAGGCCCATGAGAGCGCCGTAGCCGATAGCGGACAGGAAGTCCTCATGCATATCCTTCGGCGAGAACAGGTTGACAATCTTGCCGTTTTTCATTTTTGCGGCAATGCCTACATGTGTATGCTCACCGCTGCCTGCAACACCGGGAATCGGTTTAGCCTGGAAGGAAACCTCCAAGCCGTTCATGCGGAAAACTTCTTTAACGATGATACGTGCCAAAAGCTCGTTATCCGCAGTCTGAACGCCGCTGCTGAATTTCCAGTCAACCTCCAGCTGCTCCATAACGTGAGTCATATGACCTGCGGCATCAATCTGACCTTTAACGCCGCCACATTCCTTGTGGCCCATTTCCGGCTCCAGGCCGTACAGCTCCAAAGTCTGAATAGTCTGCTCCAATGCAGTACGCACGTTGCCGCGGGTACGCTGCCAATATTGCTCCTGCATTACCTGAGAAGAGCTCAGAGCCTCAAGCGGTGCGTCCTCACGCGGAGTTTTTACCCAAAATTCCAGCTCGGTAGCACTGGTGAAGAGCAGCTTTTCAATCTCAGCAGGATTTACATGCTCCAGGCCGGCAATTACCGGATGCTTAGCAAACAAATCCATGATTTCTTTTTCTACATAAGCCAGAGTATCATTCAAAATAGAGCGGGAATCAACATGATTGCCGTTGTGAATCAGATAGCAGGGAATGCGCAGAGTACCGATCATGCGACCGCTTTCTGCGTCAAAATGCTCATAGTTATAATCAACAAACCAGTTAACGGTTTTATCAACCTTCATATCAACGCGGGCATCGTTCAGAGTAGCGATACCGGTCAGCACAACGGAGGAGCCGTCAGTCTGTGCTGCGCTGCCTGCCAAAAAGCCATCGATATCCTCGAGGAAAATCTTCATCGGGATTTTTTCGTCGGTATCATTACCGGCAAAATCCACACCCATCAGAGATACAAACTGAATCTCCGGATGCAGAGTCAGAAGCTCACGCAGAGTGCTTTCGTTTTGTTCTTCAGGTTTAATTACATACAGTAAATCTTTGTTGTTCATGATCAGTGCAGCCATAAGGCTGCCTCCTTTCTCAATACTCCCTAATTATCATGCTGCAGAAAAATGCTCCCTACATATTTTCTGCAAGATAAACGAAAAAGGACCTTTTTAAGCATGGACACACTACTTCCTTACTCAAAAAAGTCCTCGTTGACTGTCTTATTATTATAGCAGATATTAAGTGCTTTTGTCCAGCTTTAATTTCTGAGGATAAGATATCATGCAAGCAGGCGGACAAGAATTTCCTCCAGCTTTTCGTAGCCACGTCCGCCCTGACGCAGTTTGATATTCATATCAGATAGTCCCAGCAAAGCTTCCGTCAGACGCTTTTCATCAAAGCGCCTGCTGTCGCGCTCCAAAAATCTGTAGGCATATGGGCTGCGCATCCCCAGCTCATCCATAATGCCCTTCTGGTCGTAGCCTCTGCGCTTCAGCTCCAGATAACGCAGCACCTGACGCAATTTAAAAGCTACGGTTGCACTGAGCGGCAGGATATAGGTTCCGTGCTTGCGTTCGCTCGCCAACAGCTCCAGGCACTGCTTCAGCTTGCCTGCCATAATATAATTGGTCAGCGCAAAAGATGAAGCGTTTGGCAGCAGTGCAAAAACATTCAGCACATCCTCTTCCGTCCATTCTCTGCGTCCTGCGGCATAAATCGCCAGCTTGCCGATTTCCTGCTGCAGCAAATCCAAGGGAATTTCTTCCTTCACGGGCTCAATATATTCGCTGATAGCCGCCAACGCATCTCTGGTAAAATGCGCGCCGTATACTGCTGCCTGCGCATACAGCCAGTCATCAAGATCTCTTTCCTTAATGCGCTCGCACGGACAAATCAGCGCACTTGCTTTAAGCTGCTTATACAGCTTGGTCCGCTTATCCATTTTCTTACTGCTGATTACAAGCAGGCAATAATCCGGTACGTCGCTGACTATCGCCGCCAGCTGCTCCATTTTCTTGGAATCGGTATCATCCTGCGCATCCGCAGCACTGTTTGCTTTGGCAGGCTTTGCTGCCCACAGCTTTTCGTCCTTCAGGAAAATCAGCGATTTGCCGCAGAAGAAGGGATAGCTGTTGACGGCTGCCTGCAGTCCGGATAAATTGGTGTCCTTGTCAAAAACCGTTATTTCGCGGTCAGCCTCCGGCGTATCGCCAAAAACATATTCCGGCAGCGCGGCAATAATGCTGTTGCGGTAGTAATCCTCCTCGCCGCACAAAAGCAGTACCTGCGCCTGCGGCAGCGGCTTATGCTGTTGTAATAGTGAAATCAGGTTTTCCGGTTTAATATCCATCTGTATTCCCTCTTATTATTTTTCTAACGGTACAATAGCTAAGGTCTTGCCTAAAGGTGCAAGTATTTTTAAGATTGTACTGATTTTAGGAATAGAGGTACCGTTTTCCATTCTGGCAATTACAGGCTGCTTTACTCCGCTCAAAAGCTCCAATTGCTTTTGGGTTATCCCCTTATCCTGACGTGCTTTAACCAGTTCACCAATTAAGGCAACTCGCAAATCACTTGCAGAGATTTCTTCCGGTGTAAAAATATTCTTTCTTACATCCTGCCATTCATAACCTACTGCACTATTCTTCACTTTCCTCACTCCTTAAGTTCTCTCCTTTAATTATAACTTATGAGTTATATCTTGACAACAGCTTCACTGTAAATCAGCATAGCCATAGCATTTTATTCCCTCTGCGTCAAAAACAACTTTAATGCACCCCAGCTCATCCGTTCTGACAACATTGCTGCCTATGGCCTGCAAACGCTCCAGCGTTTTCTGATGCGGATGGCCGTAGCGGTTGCCGCGCCCGCAGGAAATCACCGTCAGCTTAGGCTGCACCTGCTCCAGAAATTCCATACTGCTGCTGTAATGCGAACCGTGGTGTCCTGCCTTCAGCACAGCGTACTGCTGCAGCTGCAGCCCTCGCTCGCGTTCTTCCCCCATGTCGCCTGTAAACAGCACGCTGCCTTGCGCGCTGTGCAGCGCCACCAGCGTGCTGGCTTCGTTTCCCGGCACAGCCTGCTGCGGCACATCAACCAAAACAAGCTCTGCAGCAGCGTCCAACGCATAGCGTTCACCGCTCTGCACAACATGCGCCTGCGTCCTGCCGGCCTGCGCCAAAATTTCCTGCTGCACCCTTTGGCTTTCCTCTGTAAGTGCTTCATTGGGCAGGAGCAGCTTTTTTACCCGCAGCTGTCGCAATAAATCCGCCGCAGCACCCACATGGTCAAAATCATAATGGCTTAAAAGCAGGATATCCGCTTCACGCTTGCCAAGATAGCGCAGAAATGGTGTTATCACGCGCGTTGCTGTCGAAAGATTTTTTAAGCCGCCGGTATCAATAATTGCCACCCGCTGCGACGGCGTGACGATAACAGCACAGTCACCCTGTCCTACATCCAGAAAATAGCAGGCTAACGGCAGCGTGCAATACTGCTGATAGGCAAGCGTCCCGGCAAGCAGCAAGGCATGCAAAAGCAGGATACAGCGACGCTCCCTGTTACTCCAAAATTGCAGCCAGGGGAAATCTGCCCACACAAAGAGCGCTGCATAATAGATTACAAAGCAATAAGCAGGCAGCTTGCCGATAACTAAAATGCTGTACGGCAATTCAGCAAAAAAACGCGCCTGCGTCAGCACCTGCGCCGCAAGCCAGGCAGCAAGCTGCAACAGATAATCACCGCAGACAGGCAGCAGTGCGCCCACGAGTGCCATCTGCGCGGCCATTTCCAACACCGGCACCAGCACGATATTGCTTACCAGGGCAATCAGCGAAATTTGGTGAAAATAATAAACCTCCAACGGCAGTACAGCCAGCTGTGCTGCCAGCGAAACTGCTGCCGCCTCGCCTATCGGCGCAGGCAAGGCCTGCGGCAGCAGCCTTTGGCATGCAGGCAACAGCCACAAAAGTCCGGCCGCCGCCCCGAACGATAACTGAAAACCGATATCGGCCAGCCATAACGGCTGCAGGCACAACAGCAGTGACGCCACCAGACACAGCAAGCGCCCGCGCTCCACACCGCTGCCGCCAAGCAGCAGAACGCTGCTCATAGCCAGTGCTCGCAGCACCGGAGGACGCAAGCCGCAGAGCAAAGCATAGGCAGCCAGCAAAATGATAACAATAACCTTACGCCAGGACAGCGGTACCCACTGCAGCAAAACAAGCAGCAAGCCTGTGAGCAGCACAATATGCGTGCCCGAAACAGAAAGAAGATGTGCCAGCCCGTTATCCGTAAACAGCTCGCGTGTTTCTTCATCCAGCCTGCCGCTGCCGCCAAGCACCATGCCGCTCAGCAGCGCCCCATATTCAGCGCCGGCTGCTACCTCTATGCGTTCGCTCAGCTTTTTGTTCCACAAAGCAAAACGCTGCCACCACAAAACCTGCGGTTCTATCTTTAGCAGCTGCGCCTTGCGCAAACGTCCGCCCAGCTCCTGCACTCTGTTATAGCTTGCAGCATCAAATCCTCCGGGGTTACGCAGGCTGTCCAAGCGCTCTAACGTACCTTTGAGTACCACACAGCCTGCCTGCGGCAGCTCACCCTTCACGCTTACGTGCAAACGTCCGCTGTAAGCAAGCTCCGTATCGCTATATACCTTTTGACAACGCAGAATCGCACTGCTAAAACCATCTAGTCTGCGCACGCTCAAAGGCTCCACTGCGCCCTGCACTACCAGTTGCCGTCCGAAACAGGCAGCAAGCTGCTGCTCGGCGGAGGGTAGCACGGTTAGCAGGCGAAAAGATAATATACAAAGCAGCATGAACGGTAAAAATAATCGTAGATAACGTGTTTTCTGCAGCACTAATCCACCTCCACATAATTACGCAGCTTTGCCAGCTTAGCTTTACCGATTCCCGGCACACGCAGTAAATCCTCCACGCTGGTAAAACGCCCACTGTTTCTTGTTTCCACAATGCGCTGCGCCAACGCCGGACCTACACCCGGCACCTGCTGCAGCTCACCGGCGCTTGCGCTGTTGATGCGCACGCTCTGCACTGCAGAGTTATTTTTTTCTGTGCCTGCTCTGGTACTACCAACCTTCTTCGTGCTACTTGCACTATAACCGGCAGTTGCCTGAGCGTTTTTTCTCTGTGTTCTGCTTGTCCGTGCAGCCTTCTGCACCGGTACTCGTATCTGCATCCCATCGCGCACCTTACGCACCAGATTAACGCGTTCACTGTCGGCATTTTCCGTCAGGCCGCCGGCAGCAGCAATGGCCTCTTCCACCCTGCAGCCGGCAGGCACATCGTAAATTCCCGGCTCCAGCACGGCGCCGCTCACCTGCACGCGTACTGTTTTTGCCTGCGCTGCTTTTGATGTAACAGCACCTTGCGCAGACTGCGGCAGGCTGCTGACGGACAGTGTTTTTGCTTTGTCGTTGGTGCTTATAAGGCCGGTGATGATGCAGCCTGCGAGGAGAACGGCGATGAAGATGATTTTTTTAGCTTTTGCTTGCATGGGGATACCTCCTTAGAATGTTCGGGAAAAAAATTGCGTATGACTTCGATGTTCAACCCTTCCGTCTGCTCGCTAAAACTCGCAGCCATCTCCCCTTTCAGGGGAGATATATGGTATAGAGAAATTTTAACATTCGTTTCTTGCGAACTCTATATGCTCCCTGAAAGGGAGCTGGCAAAATCACGCAGTGATTTTGACTGAGGGTTGTGCTTGCGACAAACCGGGTCTTAGCGTCAAGGGAGCTAGGGCGATGCCTGAGGGTTGTCACAAAAAAACAAAAAGAGCCCCCAAGAATAACAATTACGTTATTCTCAGAGACTCTGAAAATGTAAGCGTTATTTAGTACTACTAAATAATGTCATTGCTGACATGCACTGCTTATTTTTTTGTCCGCGCTACAGTCTGCGGGAACTGCCTGCTGCAGGACAGCTGTAACTGCGGTGGTCGCAGTTAGTTATTAGTGGTTAGTGGCCAGTAATACTAAAGCTCGCGACAAATTTTATTTTTACTTTTATTTTTCCCCTCTTCTTGCTCGCTATCCGCTCGCAACGGGGATTCGTTCCACCTTTTCGATTTCTAACTTCGCTTACGCTCGTTACAAATCGGGTGTCACTTCGCTACGATGTTTACCAGACGGCCGGGTACGCAGATAACCTTGCGTACGGTTGCATCGCCGATGTGAGCCTGAACGTTAGCATCAGCCATAGCAATTTTCTCCAGCTCTTCTTTGGTAGCTTCAGCCGGAACAGTCAGACGGCCGCGAACCTTGCCGTTAACCTGCAGAACGATTTCTACATTGTCAACCTTCAGGGCTTCTTCATCGCACTCAGGCCAGCTTTGTTCATGTACGCTGCTGTTGGCATCAATAGCACCGCGCCACAGCTCTTCGGTGATATGCGGAACAAACGGGCTCATCATCTTGATGAGGTCGGAAATTGCTTCGTAAATCAGACCTGCATTCGGCTCTTTGGCAGCTTCTTTATAAGCATAGAGAGCGTTAACCAGTTCCATCATAGTGGAAATAGCAGTATTGAAGTTGAAGCGGGTTTCGATATCGTTGGTAACCTTCTTAATGCTGCTATGCAGTACACGGCGCAGGTCCTTGTCTGCTTCGTTCAGGTTGCTGTGATCGTATTCGGTAACCTTTTGTGCCAGAACAGCTTCAAATGCTTGTACGATACGCCAGATACGGTTCAGGAAGCGGAAGGAGCCTTCAACGCCCTGGTCGCTCCACTCCAGCTCTCTTTCAGGCGGAGCAGCGAAGAGGATGAACAGACGCGCAGTATCTGCACCATATTTGGAAAGGATTTCTTCCGGAGAAACAACGTTGCCCAGAGATTTACTCATCTTAGCACCGTCTTTGATTACCATGCCCTGAGTCAGCAGGTTGCTGAACGGTTCATCATAATCAACCAGGCCTGCGTCACGCAGAACCTTTACAAAGAAGCGGGAATACAGCAGATGCAGAATAGCATGCTCAATACCGCCGATATATTGGTCTACAGGACCCCAATAGTTGTTGAGCTCCTTGTCAAACGGCATCTTGTCGTTGTGTGCGTCGGTATAACGCAGATAATACCAGGAGGAGCACAGGAAGGTGTCCATGGTATCGGTTTCACGGGTTGCGTCAGCACCGCATTTCGGGCATTTGCAGTGAACGAATTCTTCGGAGGTTGCCAGCGGAGATTTAGCACCGGCAGTGAAGCTTACGTCCTCAGGCAGGCGAACCGGCAGCTGGTCTTCCGGAACCAGAACCTCGCCACAGTGCGGGCAGTAAATGATAGGAATCGGAGCGCCCCAATAACGCTGACGGCTAATCAGCCAATCGCGCAGACGATAGTTTACACGGCGTTTACCGAAGCCTTCAGCTTCAGCCTTGTCCATGATAGCGCTCATAGCCTTGTGCATTTCCATGCCGGTGAATTCGCCGGAGTTAACCAGCATGCCTTCTTTTTCTTCGTAAGCGCAGGTCATTTCTTCCAGCTTCAGCTCTTTGCCGATCGGGCAGATGGTAACAATCTTTTCAATACCGTATTTGTCTGCAAACATCCAGTCACGTTGGTCACCGGTAGGAACGCCCATAACAGCGCCGGTACCGTAATCATACAGTACATAGTTGGTTACCCAGATTTCTACCTTGCGGCCGGTGAACGGGTTGATGCAGTACACGCCGGTGAATACGCCCTCTTTTTCGGATTCGCTGGAAGTACGTTCAATTTCGGACTGATTGCGTACACGCTCGCAGAAAGCGTTGATTTCGTCAGCCTTCGGATTGTTTTCGCAAATCTTTTTAATCAGCGGATGCTCGGCAGCCAGAGCCATGAAGGTTACGCCGTAAGCAGTATCCGGACGGGTGGTGTAAACAGCAACAGTATCGTTCAGTGCAGGAATTTCAAAGGAGAATTCCAAGCCTTCGCTGCGGCCGATCCAGTTGTGCTGCATGGTTTTTACGCGCTCGGGCCAGCCCGGCAGCAGGTCAAGATCCTTCAGCAGCTCATCAGCATAATCGGTGATTTTGAAGAACCATTGGCTCAAATCCTTTTTAACAACCTCATGGTCGCAGCGCCAGCATTTGCCGTCGATAACCTGCTCGTTAGCCAATACGGTGTTACAGGTGTCGCACCAGTTTACGGCAGATTCCTTTTTAACTGCCAGACCGCGTTTGTAGAACAGCTCAAAGAACCATTGAGTCCATTTGTAATAATCTTCCTTGCAGGTGGTAACCTCGCGATCCCAATCGTAGGACAGACCGAGAGCCTTCAGCTGACGAGTCATGTTAGCGATGTTTTCCAGAGTCCATTTTTTAGGCGGAATGTTGTGTTTGATAGCAGCGTTTTCAGCAGGCATACCAAAGGAGTCCCAGCCCATCGGATGCAGAACGTTGAAGCCCTTCATGGTGCGGAAACGTGCGATTACGTCGCCGATAGAATAGTTACGAACGTGGCCCATGTGCAGGTTGCCGGACGGATAGGGGAACATTTCCAGAACGTAGGATTTAGGCTTATCCTTATCCATCTCTACTTTAAAGGTTTTGTTTTCTTCCCAGTATTTTTGCCATTTAGCTTCAATATCATGGGGAGCATACTTTTCTTGAATCATTTCATTACCTCCCAGGTATTATTGTTGGTCGAAAATAAAAAATCCCCGACCTTAAAGAAGGTCAGGGACGAAAAATTCGCGGTACCACCCTGATTGCGGCTACAGCCGCCACTCAATTAGCCTTAACGCAGCATCACGTCCGCACATTTCCTTGCGGCTTCTTCACGGTGAGTTCATCTGCCCTAACTGCCGGCTCGCATCAACCGCCGACTTTCTGAAAGATACTGCAGATTACTGCTCCGCTTCACAGAATTTGAATAAAAATATCTTGTATATTATATAACGCAAAGCAGGAAAAGTCAAACTCCTGTGTCAGCGTTTATTTTTTCTTTTTCTTCGGCACCAGCTTCTGCCCCAGCTGTCCTTTGACAATAATCAGCTGGTCACGCAGCTCGGCCGCCGCCTCGAAGTCCAGCGCCTTGGCCGCCTCCTGCATCCGTCTTTCCAGCTCGCGGGCCAGCGTGTTCAGCTCCTTCGTTGATTTCTGCTTCAGCTTCTTGCTGCTGCCATAGGACGTTGCCTCCTCGGTGTCTGCCACCTTAGTCAGCTTAATCAGCTGGCGCTGCTCCTTGTAAATCGTCTTAGGAGTAATGTGGTGTTCCTCGTTGTACGCCTGCTGCTTTTCACGGCGGCGGTTGGTTTCATCAATCGCGCGCTGCATGCTGTCTGTAATACGGTCGGCATACATAATAACGCGACCATGCGCATTACGCGCAGCACGTCCGATAGTCTGAATCATCGCCGTATCACTGCGCAAAAAGCCTTCCTTATCGGCATCCAGAATCGCAATCAACGATACCTCCGGCAAATCAAGGCCTTCACGCAGCAGGTTGATGCCTACCAGCACATCAAACTTACCGGCACGCAGGCTGTCAATAATTTCCGCTCTTTCAATCGTGGCGATTTCCGAATGCAGATAGCGCACACGCACACCTGCCTGCTTCAGATATTCCGTCAGGTCCTCTGCCATGCGCTTCGTCAGTGTAGTCACCAGCACACGCTCGCCCGCGGCAGCAACCTTGTTGATTTCGCCCAGTAAATCATCTATCTGTCCCTTAATCGGGCGGATTTCAATCTGCGGGTCCAGCAGTCCGGTCGGACGGATGATCTGCTCAACGACATTGTCTGCCTGCTCCAGCTCATACTTCGCCGGCGTAGCAGAAACATAAATCGCCTGCTTGATCTGCGCCTGAAACTCATCAAAGGTCAGCGGTCTGTTATCATAGGCCGACGGCAGACGGAAGCCATGCTCCACCAGCATCTCTTTACGCGAACGATCACCGGCATACATAGCGCGAATCTGCGGCAGCGTTGCGTGCGACTCGTCCACCACCAGCAAAAAATCCTTGGGGAAATAATTTACCAACGTAAACGGCGGCTCACCGGCCTTGCGTCCCGCAAGATGGCGCGAATAGTTTTCGATGCCGGAGCAGTAGCCCATCTCCTGCATCATCTCCAAATCATAATTAGTGCGCTGCTCCAGACGCTGTGCCTCCAACAGCCTGCCATGCTTATTCAGCTCATCAAGGCGCTCGTCCAGCTCCTCGCGGATATCCGTCATAGCACGCTCTAGGTTTTCACGGCTAGTTACATAGTGGCTTGCCGGGAAAATCGCAACATGGTTGCGCTGTGCCAGAATCTCACCCGTCAGCACATCAAATTCCACAATGCGGTCAACTTCATCATCGAACATTTCAATGCGCACAGCCTTTTCACCGTAGGCTGCGGGAATAACCTCAATCACATCACCGCGCACACGGAAGGTGCCACGCTTAAAATCAATATCATTGCGATTATATTGAATCTCCACCAGCTTATGCAAAATCTTCTGGCGGTCGATAATCTGCCCCAAGCGCAGCGACAGCACCATATCATAATACTCCTGCGGCGCACCTAAGCCGTAAATACAGGAAACGCTGGCTACAATAATTACATCCTTACGCTCAAATAAAGCGCTGGTCGCACTATGGCGCAGCTTATCAATCTCGTCGTTAATCGAAGCATCCTTCTCAATATACGTATCCGACTGGGGAATATAGGCCTCCGGCTGATAATAATCGTAATACGAAACAAAATATTCCACCGCATTCTCCGGGAAGAAGGCCTTCAGCTCACTTGCCAGCTGTGCCGCCAACGTCTTATTATGCGCAATCACCAAAGTCGGCTTGCGCACCTTATTGATTACCTGCGCAATCGTATACGTCTTGCCCGTGCCTGTTGCACCCAACAGCACCTGCGTGCGCAGGCCCTGCTCCACGCCCTCCGCCAGCTTGGCAATCGCCTGCGGTTGGTCGCCTGCTGGCTCAAACGGAGCCTGAATTTTAAAATCCATGTTCATCACCAACTGTAAAACACTAAATGCGCGATTATTATATCGTTCCAATCAGAGCAATTTCTTAACGTAAATTTCGTGTGGAACCAAGACGAAGTGCCGCAAAACTCGCGCGAAGCCAACAGATACTTCAATACAAGTTAAGCATAGCGCTCAAACAGTTGCGACACTTCTGTGGTTCCGGACACTCATTCACTAAAATTGCTATTCATTACACGATATAACAATCGTGCTGCTAACTAACCCTTACACATCCAGCTCAACACTTACCGGACAATGGTCGCTGCCGAAAACCTCATTGTGAATCTCCGCGCTCTGCAGCTTATCCGCAATTCTGTCCGACACCACAAAATAATCAATACGCCAACCCGCATTCTTCTCGCGCGCCTTAAAGCGATAGCTCCACCAGCTGTACTTAACCTCCTCCGGATGCAGATAACGAAAGCTGTCCGTAAAACCTGCAGCCTTCAGCTCACGGAACTTAGCACGCTCCTCATCCGTAAAGCCTGCATTCTTGCGGTTAGTCTTAGGATTCTTCAAATCAATCTCCTCAGCCGCCACATTCAAATCACCGCAGACAACAACAGGCTTCTTAGCATCCAGCTCCTGCAGATAAGCACGGAACACATCCTCCCACACCATGCGGTAATCAAGACGCGCCAGTCCATCCTTGGAATTAGGCGTATACACCGTCACCAGATAAAAGCTCTCAAACTCCAGCGTAATCACACGCCCTTCCTTATCGTGCTCCTCCTAACCTAAACCATAGGTAACAGTCAAAGGCTTAACCTTCGTAAAAACAGCAGTACCGCTGTAGCCCTTACGCTCCGCACTGTTCCAATACTCCTCGTAGCCGGGGAATACAAAATCCGCCTGCTCGCGCTGCATCTTCGTTTCCTGCAGACAAATAATATCCGGTGCTGCCTCCTGCAAAAATTCGGCAAAGCCCTTCGTCATGCAGGCACGCAAACCGTTAACATTCCAGGAATATAATTTCATAAATTCAACCTCTTTTCCGTAATTTTATCTGACTCCGCAGCGGCAAAATCACCGTGCGGTTTTTATACTCTATTTGATTATTGTAACATTCAACGACCAAAAATAAAAGAGCTGTCCTCAGCACAGCCTCGTCATCACCGATGACAAATGCGCACGGCAGCCCTTAAATTTTAGAATTTGATTTGCGACGGCTCATAATCAACCGTTGTCTTGATGAAAGCAATCTCATTGCAGTACGGATACTGCGGACAATACACGCATTCCTTCCATACCTTCTGCGGCAGCTTATCCTTCGCCGTTTCAATATAATCGCACTTGGCAAAAAATCCCGGCTGATAGGTCAGAGTGAAAAACATCGTCACTCCGCGCTCAATCCCCTCCTTTTCCAAATGCTCCACCAGCTGACGGCCTATGCCTGTTTTCTGCAGGCTCGGTTCCACCGCCAGCGAGCGGATTTCCGCAAAGCGGTCCCAGACAAAATGCAACGCGCCACAGCCCAGCAGACGGTTGTTTTCCACCGCTAAAATATAATCGCGCAGATTCTCGTAAATCGCATTGCGCGCACGCGGCAGCATCAAGCCTTCCTTTGCATAATAATTCAGCAATTTGTGTATATGTTCTACATCGCTGAAAGTTGCCGGTCTAAAAACAATCATTTTTCAAACCCCCTCATTTGGTTTCCCCATATCAGTTTATCGAACGTAACTGATTTTCTATATATTATCACGTATTACAGCAGAGTACAAGTATAAAAATGCAGAAAAAGGAATTAATCAGTGTAATTAAATACTGATTAATTCCTTTATAAAACACAATTACATTCTTTCCTTCAGCATGTCTGCCGCAGCACACAAAGCCACAATAATAGCAGCCGGTCGTGGCGGGCATCCGGGCACGGCAATATCAACCGGCACCACGTCAGCCGCACGTCCTACAACAGCATAAGTGCTGCCATAGGTTTCGCCGCCGCAGGCACAGGCACCGCAGGCCATAACCATTTTCGGTTCAGGCATAGCGTCATAGGTCATACGCAGCGCCTGCTCCAGATTGCGCGTAACTACGCCGGTCACCATCAGCATATCCGCATGACGCGGAGAAGCAACGAAGGCGATACCGTAACGGTGCAAATCATAAACAGGATTACTCATCGCACCCAGCTCGAAATCGCAGGCGTTGCAGCTGCCAGCATCAAGATGACGTACATGCAGAGAGCGTCCCAGCTTCGCTGTGACTGCCTCGCTGACCTCAATGGCACTGTCAGCCAGAATCTGCGCCAAAGCATCATGATTCGTGTGCACCAGCGCCTTACGCGCGCAGGCCTCCACACAGCGTCCGCAGAAAACGCACTTACTGTAATCTATTTTTGCTTTACCGTCAGCCACGCTCACAGCTCCTACCGGGCAGGCAGCGGCACAGGTACCGCAGCCGTCGCAGCTGCCGTCGCACTGCAGCTGACCGCGCAGACGCTTGTGGCCCGTAGTATCAATATTTTCGGTAGCAATCTTTCCGTGAAGAATTGCCTCCAGCATTTTTAACATCTTGCCACCTCCTTAGCGGTCTATGCAGGCATAGCATAACTCAAAGCTTTTATTAATCAACGGGAAGTCCGGGATGATGTCACCCTGCACAGCCACAGTCAGCGCCGGCCAGTTAGGATAGGAGGCACTGCGCACAAACAGGCGGTCTATGCGTCCTTCCTTGTCCAGCAGCAGGCAATGCAGATTATCACCGCGGGCAGATTCGCTGATGCCCCATGTAAAATGACCTTCCTCCTGCTGCAGCTCGCCCAGCTCTACCGCAAGCTGCGTTTCCGCGTTGCGGCGCAGCTTGCTGATAAGCTGACGCACCAGCTTCAGGCTTTGGGCAACCTCACCTATACGTACCTTGATACGTGCTTCGACATCACCCGCTGTTTCCGTAATAACCTCAAAATCAAGCTCATCATAAATACCGTAGCCAATATCCTTACGGCTGTCACGGGTACTGCCGCTGGCACGCGCACCCACGCCTACCATAGCCAGATCAAAAGCAGTTTCCTGACGTACTCTGCCGGTGGTACGGATACGGTTGACGAAGTTCGCCTGCTCCCACATGATATGCACCATATCGGCATAAACAGCTTCTACCTCACGCAGAACCTCTTCGATTTCCTCCAACATAGCGTCGGTAACATCGTACTGCACACCGCCGGGGATAATCAGACCGCGCAGGAAGCGGTTGCCTGCCAGCATTTCGTTAAGCTGCATCAGATACTCCTTCAGACGCGTGCCCATGCTGATTACAGGCGAGAAGCCGACACCGGCGCAAATATTGCCCGTATCGCCCACATGGTTATACAAGCGCTCCATCTCCGCAGCCAGTGTACGGATTAACCACGCACGGTAAGGCACCTCTGCCTCCGAGCATTTTTCTACCGCCTGACAGTAACTCAGCGTATTGGCCACACTGCAGGCACCGCAAATGCGTTCTACAATCGGCAGTGCCTCCATCGGTGTAAGGCCTTCGACAGCCTTTTCAATACCACGGTGGGTAAAGAACAGCTTAGCATCCAGCTGCAGCATAGCCTCGCCTGCCTGACTGAAGCGGAAATGACCAGGCTCGATGATGCCTGCGTGGATAGGACCTACAGGAACCTCAAAGAGGCCTTCGCCCTGCGAGGTAAGCATTTCATATTCACGGTGTCCGCGTGCATCATAATCCTTAGGATATTTTTTCAGCAGCGGATGAAAGCCTTCGGGAAAGCTCTCATGCAGCACCAGCGGACGCATATCGGGATGTCCCTGCGGCTCGAAGCCGAACATATCATGCAGCTCGCGCTCATACCAGGCAGCAGCCGGCAGCAGCGTAGTCAGTGACTGATATTCCAGCGGACCGTCTGCGGGGAACGGCGCCTTCAAAACATCTATATCACGTTTTTCAGCATTATAAAACAGGCAGTAGATGGCCAGACCGCCGCCCTGCAGGGTTTCGTCTGCACCGAACATAGCAGCCAGCGGACGCTTGCCGCTGTCGCTGCAGATATTGGCAGCACCACGCAAATTTTCCGGTTTAACTAGCATTATCTCAGCCTCCTATAATCCGCACAGCCTGGTTCAGCAGATTGTTGAGCCAGGGAATATTTTCAAAGCCGGCGCCTACTACGCAGGTCAAAAGCAGCAGCGCTGCCAGCACCGGTACGTCGGTTACGCCTAGCAAATCGCCCAAGGGCTGACGCTTGGATTTATCGCACAGCATACGCATGCCGTGGTACAAAATACCGATTAAAACGCCGGCCAGCAGGATAATCAGCAGACTGCCTGCTAACCAATGTCCCTCACGGAACATAGACGCCATAATGTAAAACTTACTGAAGAAAAGGCCCATCGGCGGCAGGCCCAAAATACCCAGCATACCGGTAAGCCAGAAGGTTGCGGTATGCGGTACATCCTTAATCATACCGTGAATACGCATCATATTACGAGTCTGATATTCCTGAATAATCGTACCGGCAATATAGAACAGAACAAACTTAATCATCGCATGACTGTACATATGCAGCATCACAGCCTTCAGGGAGAAGGCGGAAAAGACGCCGATACCGGCAACCATAATTCCGATGTTTTCCATAGAGGAATACGCCAGAATACGTTTAACGTCACGCTGTACAACAACGAACGGCACGGCAATCGCCACAGTCAGCACAGCAAAGAACAGCAGCATGCTGCTCATCATCGCAGCGCCTGCTGTCGGCAGCAGGATAACCAGATTACGCAGCAATACATAAATAGCACAGCTGCAGAGCGCACCGCTCAGCATACCGCTGGTCAGTGACGGAGCCTCGGCATAGGCATCAGGCAGCCAGGTATGCATCGGCGCCATGCCTGCCTTGGTACCGTAGCCGATAACGATAAACAGCAGCGCCAGCTTGGTCATTGCCGGGTTCAGGCTGTTGGCATGCTCATGCAGGTACAGCCAGCTGAGCGCCTTTTCGCCGCCCAAAGCATCAAGCTGTGCATAATACAGCACCAGTGTACCCAAAAGCGCCAAGCATATGCCGACGGTACAAACCATGATATATTTCCACGTTGCTTCCAAAGCAGCGCGGGTAAATTTAAAGGAAATAAGCAGCGCACTGATTAAGGTAGTCGCTTCGATTGCTACCCACATCAGGCCCAGATTTTTTACCAGCAGTACGATGAACATCGTCCAGCAGAAAAGCTGCATCAGCGCAAAGTAACGGCCGGTCTGCAGCTGCTCGCCCTTTAGTACGCCACAGCGCTCCTCACGCGTAAGATAATTACGCGCAGTCCAGGTTGCTGCCAGATAAAGTGTGGTAATAATAATAATTACCCACATATTCAGCGCATCAATGTAAAAATAATCATCAACATAGGGCACAGCAGGATTAAAGGACTTTGCCATCAGCGCCACGCACACACCTACCGCAGTTGCCGTCAGGCGGTGCAGCCAATGCAGGATATTATTGCCGAAGCCCGCAGCCAGTGCCAGCACTGCGCACAAGGGTGGCAGGCATAACAGTATCAAAATATATATTAACATTACATCCCCTACCCTTTCAGCTTGTCCAGCACATTGGTATCCGTCGTTTTAAACGACAGACGCAGACGCGAGGTTAAAATAACAAGAATAACAACAGCAATCAGCACATCAAGGAAAATACCCAGCTCGATAATCAGCGGCAAGCCTTCGGTCATAATCAGGCCGAGCAGATAAATGCCGTTTTCCAAGGTAATCAGGCCAATCATCTGCATAATGGCACGGCTGCGCATAACAATCAGCGCGAGGCCTGTCATAATCATAAACATAGAGGTCGCTAAAATATCGCGGCCCTCTGCCTGCGGCAGCAGACCGTCAATTACCATGTAGCCGAGTGCCAGACTGCAGGCTGCAAAAGCAGTAGAATAATTTACATTGATATCGCTGACAATTTCACGCTCATCGCGCAGCTGATTCACCACGCGCAAAATAGCGTAAGGAATAAAGAGCACCTTAACGGCAATCGTCAGCACACCGGGCAGCCAGGCATGTAAACCGCTGCCATGGCTCATGCCTACGACGAGGCAGGCTGCCGCAATCAGCGCAGACTGCAGCGCCAGACACAGAGTTGCACGGCGCAGCTCCACAAAGCGCGTCTGCAGGAAAACGATAAACATTAAACTTACAACCAAATATTCCATCGTTACCTCCTTACTGTGCCACTACTGCCAACAGCAGCATCAGGCCTGCTGCGGCCAGATATACACGCACCTTGAAAAGGCGCATCTTATTGTTCAAGGTTTCAACCACACCTACAGCCACCGCACCGATAAGCACCTTAAATACTACCGGCAAATCCAGCGGCAGATACAGCATAGCAAAGAGCACCAAAAATACCAGCAGCTTAAGCTGGCTTGCCCAATGGATAAGCGCCAGCAGACGGCCGGAATATTCCAGTGTCATACATTCATGGATCATCGTCAGCTCCAGATGTGTGTCGGGGTTATCAACAGGGATACGGCTGTTTTCTGCAAGCAATACAAGGAAGAAGGCAATGCAGGTCAGCACGCCTGCTACCGTCAGGTTAACCTCATCCGTACGCAGGCTCATGCCTGCCAGCGAAGTGCTGTTGGTGTGCAGCACGTTGGAAAGCACGGCCAGCATTACCACAGGCTCAACGAAGGCAGCCACATAAACCTCACGGCTGCCGCCCATACCGCCGAAGGCGGTAGCTGCATCCATCGAGGAAACTGCCATAAAGAAGCGTCCCAAGGCCAACAGATAAACGAAAACAAAAACGTCGCCGAAGCCGGCCTGACCGCCTAAGAAGCCCGGCAGCATGCAAGCTGCCGCAAAGGTCGTCAGAAAATATACGCAGGGTGCCAGACGGAAGGTGATACTAGTATAAGGAGTAAGCATAGTTGGCTTGCCCCACCATTTGCGGATATCGTAATATTCCTGCCAGATGCTGCTGCCGATACGGTTCTGCATCCAGGCCTTTACCTTTTTAACAATGCCGGTAACCAGCGGAGCGCACAAAAGCAGCAAAACTGCCTGCGCCATACCGAGGGCCAGCTGTAACAATTCATTCTCTAAAATCATTTATAAAGCGCCCCCCATACCAGTACCAACATCATTGCCACCATAACATAGGCAACATATAAACGCACACTACCCTGCTGCAAACGGCGCAGGAAATTGGAAATACTTACAAAATGCTTCTGCAGCGGCTGATAAAGCTTTTCCGTAATCATATCGGGAATTTCCAGCTTATAGGAAAGCTGACGGCCGAAGTAAGCATGCTCCTTGCGCATGTAGGTTACCTGACGTTTTGGCTTCAGCAGATAATCGAACGCACGGCGTACAGGCTTACTAAAGCCGGTAGCGGAATACTGCTGACGCTGCGTCGGATAGGTACCGCAGTTCCAGGTAACGTCCTCCACAACAAAGCAATTTTTGACAGCCAGCCACAGCAATGCGCCCAGCACCAGCAGCAAAGCCAAGAGCAGCAACGGCTTGTAGCAGACAGCAGTACCGACACCGGCCCACGCCAGATTCATACCGAAGGCATCAAGTGCGACAGGCATGCCCAGCGCCAACAGCGCTGCGCGAACGACCGGCAGCGGATAAAGACCGCAAGCAACAACTAAAACAGATGCAACGCCCATAGCAGCGAGCATAAATTTATCGGATTCGTGCGCATGCTCCACAATTTCACTGCGAGCACGGCCCAGGAAGGTGATGCCGAAGAAGCGTACAAAGCAGCCGAGAGCCAGTGCTCCGGTAAAGCCCAGCAGAATAAATGATACCGCAGTCCACAGGCGGATATCCTGACCGGCGCAGCTTGTACCCAGGCTGATAAAGCTCTGCAGCACCAGCCATTCACCGGTAAAGCCGTTCGTCAGCGGAATAGCGGCGAGCGCCAGCGAGCCGACGAAAGCAAAGACAGCGGTATACGGCATTTTGCGTGCGAGACCGCCGAACAGCTCCAGGTTCTTGCTGCCGGTGCCGTGCATAATGCTGCCGGCACACATAAACATCAGCACCTTCATAATGCTGTGGTTAAAGGCATGCACCAAAGCTGCCACAAAGCCAAGCATATAAAAGCTGCTGCCGGAAGCCTTCATCAGCATACCGCAGCCGAAGGCAGCAAAAATTACGCCCATATTTTCCACGGAAGAGTAAGCAAGCACGCGCTTAATATCCGTTTCCATCTGAGCATAGAGTACGCCCAAAAATGCGGATACTACGCCTGCCAGCAGTACAACAACACACCACCAGTAATTCCAGGCAGGCAAAAAGCTGAACATAAAACGACCGAAGCCGTAGAGAGCAATCTTCAGCATAACACCGCTCATCAGCGCGGAAACGTGACTGGGTGCTGCCGGATGCGCCTTAGGCAACCAAACATGCAGCGGCACCAGACCGGCCTTTAAAGCAAAGCCGGCAAAGGCACAAACAAAAACAAGATGCTGCCAGTTGCCATCCAGCGTATTCTTAGTCATAGCAGCAAAGCTGAAGCCCTCGCTGGCAGAGCCTGTCAGCAAAAAGGCAATCATAATCGCCGCCGTACCGACGCTGGTCATAACCAGATACTGATAGGCAGCATTCCAGGTAGCACGCTTTTCGGATTCATGGTTAACCAGCATAAAGGAGGCTACGGCCATAATCTCCCAGAAAAACAGGAAGCTTAAGGCATCGCCGGCCAGCAGCACCAGTACCATAGACATGATGAACAGGCACCACATGCCGCCCAAAAGGCGCAGACGGCTGCCCTCATAACCACGCGCATAACCGAGCGCGTACAGGCTGGTAACAACACCGGCGATACCGGTCAAAAGCAGAAAGACTGCGCTCCAGCCATCGCAACCTAAAGAATACGAGCCCCAGGTCAGGGGTGCGGGGCTCACGCCGCCGAAAAGCAGCAGGCCTGCCGAATAAGCGCAGACAGCGCTGCCAAAAAGGGCAGCGCTGTTAGCAAGCCAGTGTGCAGCACGCTGCATGCCGTGGGGAAGCAGCATGGTTAATACGCCGATGCCATATAAGCCCACAGCCACTAAAAACATTTCCATTTCATCACCTACACATAAAAATTTCAACTTCTTCACAAAAATGACATGTATCGTTAATTATAACACATTTGTTGACTGCGTAAAAGCAAATTACTGTTAAGAACACAAAAAAAACACCGGGCCTGCAGAAATTTCACAAGTCCGGTGGTTTATAATAAGGCTTCGGCATCAAATGAGCTTCCGGCAAATTATATTTTTGCTCTTACTCCTTCGCCCGCAGCGCCAGCTGCTTACGCAGCCTGTGGCGCAGCAGTTCAATAAAGCCTGCCGGCTCCTGCACCCGCAGCAACGGTCCGAAGGATAAAATACGGATAACCATTTCCGTTTCATCACTTTTGTTATACATCAGCTGCAGCCTGTAATGCTTTTCATCCAAGCGCTCCGTTATCTTTTCCAAATGCGAAAAATGCAGCATTGCCCGCTCCAGAGCATTGCGCTCGTCCGTCAGCAGGACTGTAACCGCACAGCGCTCCGGTTCCAGCAGCATGCAGGCCTCCTCACCCGTCTGCTCCAGCATTTTGCAGCTTTTGATACGCCCCACATTAACGTAATGCAGATGGCGCTCGCACACCGCCTTCAGGCGGAACTTGTCATCCTTCGCCGAATATTCCAGCTGCAGCGGCAGATATTCCTTCCGCACGCTTTCGTTTTTGCCGCTGATAAAGCTGATTTCTACCCTGCGCTTTTCCGTTATCGCCTGCAGCAGCAAGCGAAAATGCTGTTTGTACTGCGGATAATCATAATTATCACCGTCGCTGTAACGGTCGAAATACACAAACTGTTCCTCACTGAACAGCGGCTCCACATCCTCCAGCCCGCTGCAATCTACATCAAAAAGCTGTAGCCGCTTATCTGTCAGCAGGCTTTTCAGCCAGCGACGCTGCAATGTTGTCAACGGCATCGCCGGTGCATGCCGCAGCAGCGTAGTCATATCCTTCTGCAGCAGCGGCCAGCTTCCGTCCTGCAGTGCCTTGGGAATGGTCAGGCAGCTATCAGCAAAGGCCTGCTCCCGCACCAACAGCTCTAAGCTGTCCTTCGTCAGCTGTTTTTCCTGTGCCTGCCGCAGAATACTGCTCACAACATTAAAATAGGTGCCGTATATTTCGTTAAAAAAGCTGTCACTGTTCGCCATCCGCTTGCACCTCCTGCAGATAATAGGCTGCCGTCTGCTCCAGATCATCATAAAAAATGCGCTCTATTTCCTCGTTACTGCAGCTAAAGGCAGTAATACGCCCGATAAAGGTGCGTATCCACGGCAGCAGCTCACGCGCATCATACACGGCAGCACTGAAGCGATAATGCTCCGCATCCAGCTGCTGCACCGTTCCGCAGCGCTTTTCGCGCTCCAGGCGCTGCACAATAAACTGCTCGTCAGCTGCCGCCTCTACCGTAAAGCTGATTTTCTCTAACCGGTCTGCCCTGAGCATGCCTGCGCCCCAGATGTGCGGAGTTGCCTCCTTAGCCAGCTGCAAAAATTCCTCATAGCGCCCTTCCGGCCGTTTAACCTCAATACTCTCGATATGGTCCAAGCGGTTGAACAGCAGCTTCCGTGCAGCATAGCTATAGCTCAAAAGATACTGTCGTCCGGTCCTCGTGCTGCAGTAAATTTTCAAAGGGCAAACATATTGCGGTATGCTGCTGCCGTCCTTGTCACAGCGGTAAAGCGTTACGGACTGCCTGCTGTTCATCGCCTCCAGCAGCTCGTACAGCAGCTTGCTGTCCATCGTATATAAAATAAAATGATGCTTAAAGGCAAAGGCTTCGCAGTCCTCGGCAAATTTATCCAGCAGATAGGAGCCTGCCTCTCCCAAAGGTGCCGCCTCGGAAAAGAAAGCGCAGGCAAGCTGCCAGCTGCGCCAGTTCACCTCATCACGCGCCAGGCAGTAAAGATTGCGCCGTCCCTGCTTCACCAGCCGCAGCATTCCCAGCGCAGTATATTCATTCAGCTTGTTGCGCACCGTCGATTCATCGGGCTGACGCAGCTGATTGTCAAAGCAGTTGAAATAACGGCTGCACAGCAGCTCCAACAGCTCTGCCGCCGAATAGGCCTTGCCGTCGGCAAGAATATCCAGCAGATAAAAATGCAGCGTAATATCCATGGACGTAAAGCTCTTGGCCTTCCAGCTTTTATACAAAGGATTATGACTGATACTGCTGCTGTCAAAGGAAATACGGTAGGCTCTGCCGTCCGCTTCGCTCTTAAAGCTCATATAATCCTCCAGCCAGCTGTCCAGACGCCGGCGATTGTCATCGTAGCTTCTAGAGCTTTTGGCAGTAAAATCCTGCCGCTTTTCAAAGCCGTACACATAAAAGCGCCGCATAAAATTGCGGATATCACTGTAATTTTTAAAAAGCTCGCTATAAGCCATCTGCTTTATTTCCCCTTCCGCTCCAAATTAATATTAGTATAACATAAGCAGCGTATCTCTGTAATTACAAAAACGGCGCAACAGATTTTTACATCCGTTACGCCGTCAATTTATTTTTTATTCAACTGTTACGCTCTTTGCGAGATTGCGCGGTTTATCAACATCACAGCCGCGAGTCAGCGCCGCATAGTAGGCCAGCAGCTGCAATGGCAGCACTGCCATCAGCGGTGCCAGATATTTGTCCATACGCGGGATGTAGATAACATGGTCCGCATATTTTTTCAAAGAGGTGTCACCCTCAAAGCCGATAGCAATAACTACAGCCTCGCGCGCCTTAACCTCCTGCAGGTTGCTGACGGTTTTATCATATACATCCATTTGCGTTGCCAATACGATTACCGGCACACCGGAAACAATCAAAGCCAAAGTGCCGTGCTTCAGCTCACCTGCCGCATAAGCCTCCGCATGAATGTAGGAAATTTCCTTCAGCTTCAGCGCCCCCTCCAGCGCTACAGCATAATCAAGGCTGCGTCCCAGGAAGAAGGCATCCTCACTGCTGCCGTATTCACGCGCAAACACTTTAATCTGGTCCACGTTTTCCAGCATTTTATGAATCTGCTCTGGTACAAAGGTCAGACCCTGCACCAGCTCCTGCTCACGCTCGGCACTCATGCTGCCGCGCAGACGGCCTACATAAATCGCCAGCATCAGCATTGCCAGAAGCTGTGTGGTATAAGCCTTGGTAGATGCCACGGCAATTTCCGGACCGGCATAGGTATAAACAACCTGGTCTGCCTCACGCGCAATAGAGCTGCCGACAACGTTGGTAACCGCCAAAGTGCGGGAGCCAAGACGTTTAGCCTCGCGCAGTGCTGCCAGCGTATCGCTGGTTTCACCGCTCTGGCTGATAACAATAGTAAGGCTGTTGCCGTCAACAAGCGGATCGCGGTAACGGAACTCGCTGGCAATATCCACCTCAACCGGCACACGCGCCAGCTGCTCCAGATAATATTTGCCGACAATACCTGCATGATAAGCGGTACCGCAGGCCACAATAAAGATTTTATTGATTTCACGCAGCTCCTCGGCTGTCCAGTTCAGCTCGGGGAAGCCGATGGTTTTTGCTTCCGCATCCAAGCGGCTGGTCATGGTATCGCGCAAAGCCTTGGGCTGTTCATAAATTTCCTTCAGCATGAAATGCTCAAAGCCGCCCTTTTCCGCTGCTTCCGCGTTCCAGTTGACCTCAAACACCTTCTTGCTGATGGGAGTGCCGTTGATATCCTGCACCCATACACCGTCTGCCGTTACCGTAGCGATTTCGCCGTCACTCATAATAAAGGTACGACGCGTATGGTTGATAATTGCCGGAATATCGGAAGCGATAAAGTTTTCACCCTCGCCAAGGCCGATAATCAACGGATTATCCTTTTTGGTGCAGATAATTTTATCAGGCTCGCATTCGCACATAAACACCAGGCTGTAGGAGCCCTTGATGAGCTTCAGCACCTTTTTGACGGTTTCTTCGAAATCTCCGTCATATTGGTCCGCCATCAGATGAGCTACAACCTCGCTGTCTGTTTCAGACAGAAATTCATGTCCCTTGGCAATCAGTTCTTCCTTCAGGCCAAGATAATTTTCAATAATACCGTTATGGACAACGACAAACTTACCGCTGCTGTCCGTATGGGGATGCGCGTTGCGATCCGACGGACGGCCATGTGTTGCCCAGCGTGTGTGACCGATACCTACATTGCCCACAGGCATATTGCCTGACAATTTCTGGCGCAGTGCATCCAGACGGCCTACACATTTTTCTACACGAATGCTGTTGTTTTCATAAACAGCAATACCGGCAGAATCATAACCGCGATACTCCAGCTTGCTCATACCGTCAAGCAGAAAGGGAGCAGCTTCGTGATTACCGATATAACCTACAATTCCGCACATAAGTAGTAATCCTCCTCTACGCTGCAAGGTATAAGGCATCATCTCCTTAGTCAGGTTCTCTCGTATCTGATACCTTCTCCCTTGCGAGCCTGTATTATATTATATGCCCTTTCTGCCACCGTGCTTTTCTCTCCCCCGTTACCGGAGGGCTTTGTACACGGATTGCGGCCTGCAGCCGGCCGTGAGGCATCCGCTGACTGATCGATAACCTCATTCCTCGTCCACCGCCTGAGCGGCACATGCGCTTACATCCTTCACTGTCTGCATTTGGCAGCAAAGACAAGGCTCTGCTGATTTATGAGCAAACAGACAATGAGCCGCGCAGGCAGGCAGTCCCACGCGGCACATCCTCAGACTAATTTAATTTTACAATATGATGACTAGCAGGTCAAGAAAACATTCCTTGAACTTTTCTTGCCTGATGCTTGCCTGCAGGCGCTTCATATAGTATAATAAATACAGAAAGAGTGCTACCGATGGACGGTTGCCTTTCAAAATTAACTATTAAAAATAACCGCTAGTGTAGGAGCTGGGCGGTTATTTTTTTGCGTTTTTCAAGAAAATATACAAAAGCAGACCATTTCATCCGAAAATGATGTAATGATCTGCTTTTAATCTTCATTCAGCAAGGAAGCCTGCTTATGCCAACTCCTTAGTTACAACGTCGGCAATAGCGTTGGCAATCTGCTCCAGACGCTCCTGCTTCGGTCCTTCAGCCATAATACGGATTAAAGGCTCAGTACCGGAAGCACGTACCAGAATCTGGCCGTTTTCGCCCAGCTCATCCTGATATTTTTTGATTACTTCCTGAATAGCAGCCTTTTCTTCCCAGCCGTTTTTATTCTTCACGCGTACGTTCAGCAGAATCTGCGGGAATTTAGTCATCACACCGCTCATCTCAGACAGGGACTTGTTGTTGCGAACCATTGCACACAGCAGCTGTACTGCAGTCAGAATGCCATCGCCGGTTTTAGCGAATTCGGAGAAAATGATATGACCGGATTGCTCGCCGCCGATAGAATAATTGTGCTTGAGCATCTCTTCCAGTACATAGCGGTCACCTACAGCGGTTTTGACAGTCTTGCCGCCATGAGCCTTCATAGCCTGATGCAGGCCGACGTTACTCATAACAGTGGTTACCAGCATATTGTCATGCAGCTTGTTGCGCTTCATCAGCTCCAGAGCGCAAATCAGCATAATCTGGTCGCCGTCCATAGCCTCGCCGTTTTCGTCAACTACCAGGCAGCGGTCGGCGTCTCCGTCATTGGCGATACCTACATGAGCGCCAACCTCGACAACCTTCTTCTGCAAAGCCTCCAGATGAGTGGAGCCACAGCCGTTGTTGATGTTGATGCCGTTAGGCTCGTTGAAAATTGCCACAACCTCAGCACCGAGGCTGCGCAGGATAACCGGTGCGATTTCGCTGTTGGCACCGTTGGAGCAGTCCATAACAATCTTCAGACCATTCAGCTTAGCATAAGCAGTACTCAGAATGTGCTTAATATACAGTGCGGATAAATCCTTTTCATGAATAATCTGGCCTACGCTGCTGCCGCTTACTGCCTGAGTGTAATCAATCGGTGCAGCAACGATAGCTGCAATTTCGTCCTCTACTGCGTCAGGCAGCTTGTAACCTGTCTGAGAGAAGAATTTGATGCCGTTGTCTTCAAACGGATTGTGAGAAGCAGAAATTACTACACCGGCGTTAGCCTTAACCTCACTGGTCAGGAAAGAAACTGCCGGAGTAGGCATAACGCCCAGAAGATGTGCATTGCCGCCGGCGCTGCAGATACCTGCTGCCAAAGCACTTTCCAACATTTGTCCGCTGCGGCGTGTATCTCTGCCGATAATAATTTTCGGGCAGGAAACCTCGCGGCCAAAGTATTTTGCGGCAGCATAGCCCAGCTTAAAGGCCAGCTCCGGAGTAAGCTCTACGTTCGCCACACCGCGAACACCATCAGTACCAAATAATCTTGCCATTTTTTGTAATAACCTCCCTAATGTTAATGCGTTTATATATGAGTTGTGAATTGTTGAGATTTATCAACAATAACAGAAGATAGAGGCTCCCCTTGGGGGGAGCTGTCACCCGCAGGGTGACTGAGAGGGGTTGGTACTCGCTATACTTACTAACAGCGCTATGCTGAGCGCGCCCCTCTCCGTCATCGCTACGCGATGCCACCTCTCCCCTAGGAGAGGCTTTATCAACGTATTTTTCGTATTTTATTATCCTACTTCACCGGTGCAAATCTTTCCATAATCGCACGCGCCACATGATAGCCATCAAGCGCGGCGCTCATAATGCCGCCGGCATAGCCTGCGCCTTCGCCGCAGGGGTAAAGCAGATCATGCGTCAGCGATACATAGCTCTGCCTGTCGCGCTCGATACGGACCGGTGCCGAGGTGCGTGTTTCCACACCCGTCAGCAGCGCGCCGCCGTCGGCGTAACCCGCCAGCTTGCGGCCGAAGCTCGTAATGCCCTCGCGCAGAGTATCCGTAACGTAAGCAGGCAGCACCTTGTCTAAGCTGCAGGCCGCAAGTCCCGGACGATAGCTTGGCTGCACCATGCATTCCAAGGACGGAGTGCTGCGCTTCAAAAAGCTGTCCAGATTCTGCGCAGGCGCATAATAGCTGCTGCCTGCCGCCGCATAAGCAAGCTGCTCATAGCGGCGCTGGAATTCTACGCCTGCCAGCGCACCCTCGCCGAAATCCCGACTGTCTACATTCACCACCAGCGCACTGTTGGCAATGCCGCTGTCACGCTTAAACATGCTCATGCCGTTGACAACCACGCCACCGGCCTCCGAAGCGGCGGCAACAACCTGACCGCCCGGGCACATGCAGAACGAATAGGCTGTGCGTGTTTTATCCTGCGTATGGTAAACAAGCGCGTAATCCGCTGCGCCCAGCAGATGATGTCCGGCAAAGCTGCCGTACTGCGCCCTGTCAATCAGCTCCTGCGGATGCTCGATGCGCACACCGATGGCAAAGGGCTTCGCCACAATGCCAACGCCCCTGCGTGCCAGCATAGCGTAGGTATCGCGCGCGCTGTGACCGCAGGCCAGTACCACGGCTCCTGCCGCCAGTCTTTCGCCGCCGTCGAGGATTACCCCCTGCACAGCATTATTTTTGATATCCAGATCAACCACATGCGCATCATAACGCACGCAGCCGCCCAGCTCCGCAATACGGCGGCTGAGTCCCTGCACCATCGCACGCAGCTTATCCGTGCCTACGTGCGGCTTGTGCTCGTACAAAATATTTTCCGGCGCGCCTGCATCCACAAAAAGCTGCAGGATTTCGGCCATCATAGGATCGTTTACACGCGTGGTCAGCTTGCCGTCCGAGAAGGTGCCTGCACCGCCCTCGCCAAACTGTACGTTGGACGCGGGGTTAAATTCTCCCGTCTGCCAAAAGCGCTGTACATCCTGCACACGCTGCGCCACCGGCTTGCCGCGCTCCAAAAGCAGCGGCTTATAGCCATGCTCCGCCAGCTGCAGCGCTGCCAAAAGGCCTGCAGGACCGGCACCGATAACCACCGGCGGTGCGCTCAGCGGCAGTGTGCCAAGCTCAAGCGTCGGCTGCTGCTGTTCCTGATATTGCGTGATGTCGCGGTCCGCCAGCAGGCGTTTTGCCTGTCTGCCGCCTGTTTCTACCTCTGCCAGTACATGGTAGTTGAGGCAGATATCCTTTTTCTTGCGCGCATCCACTGCCTTGCGTACTATCCGCACACTGCCCAAAGCATCATGCGTAATGCCGCATTTACGGCACACCGCCTGCTCAAGCGTCTGCTCCTGTCGCAGGCTGATACGCACATTATTTATTTTCAGCTTCATCTATAAATCAATTCTGCCTTTCTACCGATATTTTAATCTGCACCGTACGTCTTTCTGGAATAACCTTTTCCGGCAAATCCAGCTCAGCTGCAACAACAGTACTGCCATTGAGCTTGCTTACATCCACCGGCTTGGTCTTGACATCCTTCAGCTCCTTCAGCACGGAAGGCGGTGCGGTAACGCGAACGCTTGTCGGCACAATCTCTGTTTTGGTAACAACAATACCGGCAGGCAAATCACCGCTCATAACCAATTTCACCGGAATATCCAGCGAGTGCATCTGGCTTACCATATTGGCCTGCACCATAACGCGCTCAGGGATAATTCTCATATTGGGAATATCGTAGCCGTCGTCACTCACGGCAACCAGCTCGCTTTCCGTCTGGAAGCTGCCGCTATGGTTGCTGATATCTATCGGAGCAACCACACGGTTTACCTTGTCAATACGATGTGTTGCACCACGCAAAGTAACCTCCGCCGGAGTAATTATACTGCTGCCGATGGTCATATCACCGTTCACCGCGCCCACGATACGTGTAGTGACGGGAACCTTTTTCTCGCTTACCGTATCCACATATACGGAAACCTCCTTAGGCGTTACGGATACAATCTCGCCGCCGGAGTAGGTTACCGTAATCGGCAGGCTCTGCTGACCTTCGGTTATATTTTTTAAATTGATAGAAGCATTGATTTCGGCACTCAGATTATCGGAACTCAGCTTGGCACGCGAGCCGCGCACCTTAACCAGAATTTTATCGGGAGCATTAAAGACCATCATATTTTGCGGCAGATTTCTCTGCTGCAGGCGCACCTCGATATTACGCTCGATAATCGGGTTCTGGTCAGTCATTACATATACCCACAGGCCGCAGGCCATGAGCAGGCAGATAATCCTTGCCAACAGGTTCTCCTTACGCGCCAGCCTTTGCAAAAATCTCATTTTTTCTCACCGCCCCACAAGCTCTTGATTTTATCAACCAAAGAATTCTTAACTGCTGCATGCGGACGGAAAATTGCCGTGCGCAAAATTTCCTTCACATCATCCACCGTCAGATAACGCATCAGCTCGCCGTTGCGGGCAATAGAAATCGTACCGGTTTCCTCGCTGACAACAAGAATCATCGCATCGGACTGCTCGGACATACCGATAGCAGCACGATGGCGGGTACCAAGCTCCTGGCTCAGATTACGGTTTTCCGTAAGCGGCAGCAGGCAGCAGGCAGCAACAACACGGTTGCCGCGGATAATAACAGCGCCGTCATGCAGCGGTGTATCCTTAACAAAAATGTTCTGCAGCAGTCCAGAGCTCACCAGACCGTCAATCGGCACACCGGTTTCGATACGCTCTGCCAAACCGGTAGCGCGCTCAAAGACCATCAGCGCACCTACCTTGTTTTTGCTCATCACCTTAGTGGCATGAGCAACGGAATCCAGCATTTCCTCCAGCTCCTGCTCGTCCAGCTCGCTGCCCTTATGAAACAGCTTGCCGCGGCCGATTTGCTCCAGAGCACGGCGCAGCTCCGGCTGAAAGACAACAGGCAGGGCGACCATAATCACCGTCATGCTCTTTTCCAGCAGCCAGCTGATAACATGCAGGTTCAGCCAACGGCAGATAAGCGTGAAGCCTATCAGCACCATAAGACCCTTACCCAATGTTGCGGCACGGGTGTTTTTCAGCATCAGGAACAAACGGTAAAGAAAATAGGCAACGACGACAATATCTATAACATCCAAAAATGTGATTGTCGAAAGCAAGCCTTGCAGTTGTATCATCATAATTGCATTGCTCCTATCTATCAGACACTATCGACTAAGCGCTAAGCCTTAGTCCATTTTCAGAATCGCCATGAATGCCTCCTGCGGCAGCTCTACACTGCCAACCTGCTTCATGCGCTTTTTACCTTCCTTCTGTTTTTCCAACAGCTTACGCTTACGGCTGATATCGCCGCCGTAGCACTTCGCCAGTACGTCCTTACGCATAGCGCGGACGTTTTCGCGGGCAATAACCTTGTTGCCAATTGCTGCCTGTACCGGAATTTCAAACATCTGACGCGGAATCAGGCTGCGCAGCTTTTCAACCAGCTGACGGCCGCGGACGGTAGCAAATTCCTTATGCACAATTGCGGAAAGCGCATCGACAGGCTCGCCGTTCAGCAGGATATCTACCTTTACCAGATCAGAATAACGATAGCCGGACAGCTCGTAGTCCAAAGAAGCATAACCGCGGGTAGCGGATTTCAGACGGTCAAAATAGTCAAAGATAATCTCACTCAGCGGTAATGCGTAGTGAATCATTACGCGGGTATCATCAAGATAGGTCATGTTGTCGTATTCACCGCGTTTTTCCTGGCTCAGCTCCATAACAGCGCCTACATAATCCTTCGGCACAATGATGGTTGCATTAACGAAGGGCTCCTCAACATGGTCGATAACAGTCGGGTCCGGAAACAGAGACGGGTTATCTACCATTTCAACGTCGCCGTTGGTGCGGAACACCTCATAAATAACGTTAGGCGCGGTAGTAATCAGGCTCAGATTGTATTCACGCTCCAGACGCTCCTTGATAACGTCCATATGCAGCAGGCCCAAAAAGCCGCAGCGGAAGCCAAAGCCCAGCGCGGTAGATGTCTCCGGCTCAAACACCAGAGAAGCATCATTCAGCTGCAGCTTCTCCAAAGCATCACGCAGGTTATCGTAATCGGAATTCTCTACCGGATACAGACCGCAGTATACCATCGGTGTAGCCTTGCGGTAACCCGGCAACGCTTTTTCGGCAGGATTATCGGCATCGGTTACGGTATCGCCTACGCGTGCATCCTTAACGTTTTTGATGCTGGCAGCAAAGAAGCCTACCTGGCCCTCCTCCAGCTCGTCAACATTGACAATGCCCGGTTTGAAGTAACCAACCTCGGTAACATCAAATTCCGCACCGGTCGCCATCATGCGAATCTTCATGCCCTTGCGCAGACGTCCCTGCATAAGACGAACATATAAAACTACGCCCTTGTAAGCGTCAAATTTGGAGTCAAATACCAATGCCTTCAGCGGTGCTTCCGCATCGCCCTGCGGTGCCGGCACGCGCGCTACGATTGCTTCCAGCACGTCCTCGATGCCAATGCCTGTCTTGGCACTGCACAGAACTGCGTCGGAAGCATCAATACCGATAACGTCCTCGATTTCCCTTTTTACATGCTCAGGGTCCGCACTCGGCAAATCAATCTTATTGATAACCGGGATAATCTCCAGATCGTTATCCAGCGCCAGATATACGTTAGCCAAAGTCTGCGCTTCAATACCCTGAGTAGCGTCGATAACCAGCAATGCACCCTCACACGCTGCCAATGCACGCGAAACCTCGTAGGTAAAGTCTACGTGGCCCGGAGTGTCGATAAAGTTCAGCATATACTCCTCGCCATTGCGCGCCTTGTAAATGCTGCGCACAGCCTGCGCCTTGATGGTGATGCCGCGTTCACGCTCCAAATCCATGGAATCGAGAATCTGCTCCTCCATCTCACGCTTGCTCAGCGTTCCTGTATATTCAATCAATCTGTCCGCCAGGGTAGACTTGCCATGATCTATATGGGCGATAATAGAAAAGTTGCGAATGTGATTTTGTTCAATCATAAATTACTCTTCCTGCTCCTTCATTAAAATGTATTATTTCAGGTCAATATTGGCTTGAGCCTGTTTTATTAGTACTAATTATTATACCATTATCCGGCAAAGCCTGTAAACTAAAAAGAGAGACAGCTCGGTGCCATCTCTCCTCGTACTGCGTTTTATTTCAGTTTAGTGTCCTCAAATTCAACGCATTTGTAATAATTGTCGATTTTATAATTCAGCTTATCGAGCGTTTCCTGCATCTGCGCCATGCGCTCGAGCAGCTTGGCACGCTCCTCGATTAAAATTTCCTTGCGTGCCGCCCTTGTTTTGTCGCCCTGCTGAAACAGTGCCACATATTCAATCAGGCTTTCTACCGAAATGCCTGCTGCGCGCATACATTTGGCAAAGTTTACCCAGTTGCAGTCTGTTTCGGTGTAGTCGCGAATACCGCTTTCATTACGGTTCACAGCCGGAATCAGGCCGATGCGCTCATAATAACGCAGCGTGTCCGCTGTAATTTCATACATTTTGCTTACTTCGTTTATTTTCATCCCGCTTACCTCCTGCCAGGATTGTTTCCTGCTTTCTGCTTATATTTTAGCATTTGGAGTCAGCTCCAGGTCAAGCGTCCGCAAAATATTTTTTAAAGGAACAGGCAGGCATATTTGTGATTTTCTCTTGCATAATGCTCGCATTCGTGGTAGAATAATGCAGTACAAGAAAATTCAGGAGGTGAAATTCGTTGCCGAACATTAAATCTTCCATCCGCAGTGTAAAGACCGACGCAGAACGTCGTGCTAAAAACGCTCCGATTAAAGCAGCTCTCCGCAATGCTTCCCGCAAAGTAGAAGCTCTGGCTAAAACCGGCGCTAAAGAAGACGCTCAAGCTACTATGGCTACTGCTTCCGGTTTGCTCGATAAAGCAGCTCGCAAAGGCATTATCCATAAGAATGCTGCAGCTCGCAAAAAATCCAGACTTGCAAAGAGAATCAACGCTATGGCTTAATTCTTACAAGCTGACCTGCTCTGAAAAGAGCAGGTTTTTTGCATTTCAGGGATAAATTTTTGCAGGCAAGCCATCCCCAAGGTCATGCCCAAAAATAATTTCTTTTGTATATCCATCCCTTGATTGCGGTACGAAATCCCTCAATCAACAAATTTCAGACACAGGCTGCTTATTTTTTACAACAAGCATCTGTCTTTCGGTTACCCGCAGAACGTATACAAAGAATTATCAACCTTAAAGTTTTGTAATTCCTTTATATCTCCCCTGTAAGGGGAGGTGGCTGCGAGCACCGGCGAGCAGACGGAAGGGTTGTTGCCGCTTCCGAAGCAGCAAAAGCTGTGTTTCTCAGCATCATTATAGCGTAAAAAAGCAAAAGCATCCCCACACTTTTACTGCAAAAAGTGTAGGGATGCTTAATTTTTTTATCAGCAGCAGTCATTTCACTGCCTAAGCCTTACTCCCGGCAGACACCGCAACGACGGCAGCCGTCAAAGCACATCGGCGTAAACTTACCGCTTTCGCTGCGCTGCAGCTCGGCCGCAAGATATTCCTGCGTCACGCCCATGTCCAGATGCTGCCACGGCAGCGGCTGGCCTACCTGCAACTCGCGCTCCGCCAGCTCCTCGGCATCCAGGCCTTCTTCCTTCAGCACCTGCTTCAGGCTGCGGCCTTCCACATGCGCCTTCAGCAGCGCTTCGCCGATACGTCTGCTGCCGCGCGCCAGCACGGACTGCACCACGGTTTCCTTCAGCGATTCGGTAATCAGCTTGATGCGCTTTTCCTTCTTCAGACCGTCACCCAAAATTTTAAAGCGCTTCTTCAGCGTGCGCACATTGCACAGCGGCGCCCACTGGTACGGCGTAAAGGGCTTGGGCACAAAGCCGTTGACCGAAATAACCAGCTCGCCCTTGTTGCCCACAGCATCCATCTTGGCACGCACGCGTTTAATCATCTCCACCGTTTCGACGATATCCTCGTCCTCTTCTCCCGGCAGACCGATCATGTAATACAGCTTGATGTTGCGCATTCCGGCAGCAGCAGCCAGCTCGATAGAATTATAAACGTGCTCCTCCGTAATGCCCTTGTTAATCGCAGCGCGCATCCGCTCGCTGCCTGCCTCCGGCGCTACAGTCATCGTGCGCTGGCCGCTCTGTGCCAACGCATGGGCAATCTGCTCCGTGAGCATATCGGCACGCATGCTGGCCACGGAAAACGGTATCTTGTGCTCTACCAAGTATTCCGTCAGCTCTGCCATCTGCGGATGGTCAGAAACGGCAGCGCCCATCAGGCCCACCTTTTTCGTGCGCTCGGGGCGCTTGGCGATATCTGCCAAAATATTTTCCAGCTTACGCGGACGCGGCTTGCGGAAGCAGTAGCCTGCCATGCAGAAGCGGCAGTGACGGCCGCAGCCACGCGCCACCTCGACGATAAACATATCCTCAAATTCCGTTCCGCTCGTCACGATAGCAGAGGTGTGCGGATATGCGTCGATATCACGCGCCCACTGGCGCGCTACCTTCGCAGGCGCACCTTCCTGCGGCAGCAGGGCAGTAAACTCGCCCTCATCATCGTACTGCGCCGTATACAGGCTGGGAACATAAACGCCCGGCACCTGCGCCAGCGCCGCCAAACGCTCTTGCTTGCTTTCCTCCCGGTAGATAGTATCCAGCACATGCTGCACTGTTTCCTCGCCCTCGCCGATAACAAAGGCGTCAGCCACAGCAGCCAGCGGCTCGGGATTGAAGGTAGCACAGGGACCGCCGATAATCACCAACGGCTCGCGCTGATTGCGCTCCGCCGCCCGCAGGCGGATATTGCCCAAATCAAGCACCGTCAGCAGATTATCATAGTCCATTTCAAAGGACAGCATGACGAAGATAACGTCAAAATCTGCCAGCGGACGCTGATTTTCCAAGCTCAGCAGCGGTGTTTTGCTTTTGATATGCTCCTGCTGCAATCGTTTATCCGGCAAAAAGAAGCGCTCGCAGGCACTGTCGCCGCGCTCGTTAATCATCTGATACAGAATGTGCATTCCCAGGTTCGACATGCCTAAATGGTAGACGTTGGGGTAAATAAACGCTACCGGATGGCGTAAGCCCGGCGGATACACCTGCGCGCCGGTTTCATTTTCTCTTGTTTCCTTAATGTAGTTTTTGATTATCCAGGACAAAGCATTTCCTCTCCGAGTATCTATAATGTATTAAGAAAATATCAGCGCAAAATTACGCTGATATCCTCTTGTATTTTACTGATGTTTTTCTGCTAATTTGCGTTCAAACAAATCGATAACTGTTTTCAAAACCTTTAAGCGGGCATAATATTTATTGTTGCCCTCAACCACGGTCCACGGTGCATACGAGGTGTCGGTGCGCACCAGCATTTCGTTGACTGCCGCTTCGTAGGCATCCCATTTATCACGGTTGCGCCAATCCTCGTCCGTAATCTTCCACTGCTTATTGGGGTCAGCCTGACGGTCATTGAAGCGTCGCAGCTGCTCCTCCTTGTCAATCTGCAGCCAGAACTTGGCAATAGCTATACCGTGCTCGCTCCACTGCGCCTCCATATCCTTGATTTCATCGTAGGCACGCTGCCATTCCTGCGGCTTGGCAAAGCCTTCGATGCGCTCTACCATGACACGTCCGTACCAGGTGCGGTCAAAAATCGCTATAGTGCCCGGCTGCGGCAATTTAGTCCAGAAGCGCCACTGATAATGGAACTGCTTTTCAACCACGTTCGGCGCCGCAATCGGGTGCACATGAAAGCCCAACGGGTCCAGTGCCGCCGTCAGTCTGCGGATAGCGCCGCCCTTGCCGGCAGCGTCCCAGCCCTCAAAGCCGATAACTACCGGAATCTGCGCCTTGAACATTTCAATCTGCAGCTGTGTCAGCTTTTTCTGGTACTTATCGAGCTTTTCCTTATATTCTTCCTTGGTAAGCTCCTTGTTGGCATCAATCTTGCTCAGCACATCGTAGGTTGCCGCGGTACGCTTGTCGGCAGCAGGCTCGACAGGCATCTGCACAGCCTTTTCGATAGCATCGGCAATCTTGGTGAAGACCTCCAGACGCGCGCTGCGCGGATCATCGTCGGCAATCAGGTGCCAGGGAGCGTTGACTGTATCAGTGGCCTCCAGCATTTTTTCGTAATGCGGCAAAAATTTATCGTAATCTTCGCTTTCATCAATAGCCGGATTCAGATCACGCCACGCCTTGCCCAGTGTTTTGGCATTCTTGGCAATATTTTTCTTTTGCTGCTCCGGTGACAGATGCAGGAAAAATTTGAGCACAAGATAATTATCATCCGTAAGCATTTTTTCAAAGTTGTTGATATGCTCAAAGGAAACAGCAGGATACTTGGTGTTATCCTCTTTATCCGCAAGCTCGTTGGCGTTTTTCAGATAATACCAGCTGCGGTGATAAACGACAATATGTCCCAACGCCGGCAAACGCTTCCAGAAGGCGCCGAAAAACGGCTGTTCCTGCATTACACCGCGCAATCGCACGCTGGAATAAACATTAAAGCCGCGGGCATCCATCTGCTGCATCATTTCGTTAATCAGCGCACTGCGGCGTGCACCGCGCCAGCCCTCAAACACGATGATAATCGGTCTTTTGGCATCGCGCGCCATGCGCTGCGCCTTTCCCAGACGTTCACCCAGCACTTCCATCTGCCTGTTGTATTCTTCCTTGGACACTTTTTTACTCAAATCCAGCTTTTCCAGCATTCTCCAACATCTCCTTACTGTGTGCGGGAATCTTTAAATCAGCGCTCCTCGTAGGGGTTAAGAGCGCGCGGTTTTCCTAATACCTCTGCCATGATAATGCCGTTGACCAGCGCCGCATGCTTCAGCTTTACGCGCTTTTTCGCTGCAGGCTGCGCCTGCGCGTAGCGCGCATTAAACGCTGCCGCAGCAGCGTTCATCTTCGCTTCATCATAGCTGTAATCACCGCGGGGGTCGTAATAAACCTTGCCCCTGTCATGCACGAGGTCTTCGTTTTCGCGGTGAACCCTGCCAGTGTGGTCATGCAGTGCTTCGCCGTCGCGGTGAACTCTGCTGCCATCATCACGGCGCACACGCGTTCCGTCATGCACTACGCCTTGGCTGCTTTGACGCTTGCGTGCCTGCGCCTCCTCCGTCGTCTTTTTCAGACGGCGTTCAAACTCGGCGGCAAGGTCCTTAGGCTTAGCCTGCGTTTGCTGCTCTGCCTGCGTCGGCTCCGCCGTTTCCTGCGGCTGCTCCTGCTGTCTGCGGCGGCGGCAGCGGTTGCGCCTGTCCAAAAACACGTTGGCCAGCATTACGAGAACAAATAGCAGAGGGATTAAATTATGGTCAAATAAACCACCCATAAGCTGCACCTCGCTTATTTGCCGCCCTCAGGCTTTTCCTCGCCCTCCGGGCTTACCTCAGCAATCGTGCGGCGCATCTGCGTATCTGCCTGAATATTGTTCAAGCGGTAGTAATCCATTACGCCCAAGCGGCCGTTGGCCAGCGCTTCTGCCATCGCTGTCGGCACCTTAGCCTGTGCTTCCACAACCTTCGCCTGCATTTCCTGCGTATAGGCCTTCATTTCCTGCTCCTTGGCAACAGCCATCGCACGGCGTTCCTCAGCACGTGCCTGAGCAATGCGCTTGTCTGCCTCCGCCTGGTCGGTCATCAGCGCAGCGCCGATGTTACGGCCTACATCTACGTCCGCAATATCAATGGAAAGAATTTCAAAAGCGGTGCCTGCATCAAGGCCCTTGTCCAAAACTGTTTTGGAAATATAGTCGGGGTTTTCCAGTACCTTGCTGTGGTCGGCGCTGGAGCCTACGTTTGTTACAATGCCTTCGCCGACACGCGCAATAATCGTTGCTTCGCCGGCACCGCCTACTAAGCGGTCAATGTTGGCGCGCACGGTTACGCGTGCCTTTACCTTCAGCTCAATGCCGTCCTTGGCAACAGCGCTTACTACCGGAGTTTCGATAACCTCGGGGTTAACGCTCATCTGCACAGCCTCCAGCACGTTGCGTCCCGCAAGGTCGATAGCACAGCCACGCTCAAAGCTCAGCTCAATCTGCGCTCTGTGGGCCGCAATCAAAGCATCAATAACGCGGTCAACATTACCGCCTGCCAGATAATGCGCCTCCAGCTGGTTAACATTAACGTCAAGGCCTGCCTTGTTCGCCTTAATCAGCGGCAGCACAATCTGCGACGCGGGCACGCGGCGCAGGCGCATACCGATGAGGTTGAAGATGCCTACATTAACGCCAGCAGCAATTGCGGAAATCCACAATCCCAACGGAACAAAGTTAAGAAAAATTGCTATACCGACAATGGCCAGGACTACTACAAAGCCACTGCCGAAAATCATACTGAATAATAAATCCATAATATCACTCCTTCGTTTGTTCTACAAAAATTTTGCTGCCCTCTACCCGCACGATAATCACGGGAGCAGACTTTTCGATATAATCTCCCTGACTGCTCACATCAAGACGCTTGCCGTCCACCAGAATCGTACCTGCAGGACGCAGCGTGGTCAAGGCTGTGCCTCTTTTGCCCACCAGCATGCTCCAGTTTTTGCCGCCGGTATAGCCTTCGCTGTTTTTTTGGCGTGTCCACAGTACAAAGGGATTATACTTGCTTTCCTTGGGCAGATACACGCAGAGCAGGGTAATCACCAGCACCAAAAACAGATACACTGCCAAAAGCACCAGCGCCGCCCAGGTATTGCCGCCCAAAACGTAAAAGCCGCCGACTGTCAGGCACACCATGCCGCTGACACCGAAAATTCCGAAGCCCGGCACCACAAATTCTATCAGCAGCAGGACAAGGCCCGCCAGCATAAAATAATATTCCAATGGCATGACTGCACCTCCTCAACGCTTGTACAATTATAGTATAGCAGAGTAAAAGCATGAAGTAAATTTAAAGTTTGGGATGCTGCAAGGCTGCCTGTAATACTTTAACAAAAGAATTTTTCTGGCGCATTTATTCAAAAAGTAGTATCCTGGAGACGTGCACAGCAAGTACATTTGCTGCTTTACTTATTGCGCCAAAAATTGTATGATAAAGGAAAAGCTTCTTCTACTATAAACAAAGGCGGGACTTAATGATGAAAAAATTACTTATTTTACTGACGCTGATTTTTGCGCTTGCCTGCACTTGCACAGCCTTCGCTGGCGCAGGCACTGATAAAAACGCTAACATGGAAAAAATAACCAGCACCAGCGCTGGCGATTTATATCTTGATAAGGATAATTTGCAGGCATTGCGCCAGGGCGACAAGCTTTTTTTGCTGTTGTCTGCCGAGCTGCGCTACAATAAGGAAATGCTACCTAAGCTGCAGGCCACCAAGCCGGAGCTGAAAACAGCAATCAGCATGACGCAGATTTATTTGTATAATAACGATGGCACGCAGTATGCGCTGCTCAAAAGCCTGTACACCGATAAGGACGATAATGTTGTTTACACTATCGAAGGCTCGCCCAATTTGCAGCCTGTCAAAAGCAAGCTGCAGATGCTGCTGTACGAAAGAGCGTTGACAGCAATGGAAAACCAAAAGCGCATTGCCGATATGCTCAGACGCAAAGCGTAACAAAAAGACCTTGATGTCAGTTTTACTGACGCCAAGGTCTTAAATTTTTAATGAAGCTCTTTATAAGCAAACATTTTATTGCTTTAGTTGAAATTTTATGATAGAATGTTTTCGACAACCGGTTCACGGGGTGTGATTGCCTTCATTCTCTACGAATGGAGGTGATGTCTATGGTATATTTCAGCTTTCAGGATTTAATGTCCTTTGGAATTTTTATCGTAGCATTACTTACGTTCATTTTTAAGAACAAATAGTAAAAAAGTTACGGACATAGAAAAACCGCCCCTTGACTTTGGCGAGCTCGGAGCGGATTTTTCTTAACTAAACTCGGCAACCCACCTCTGTGGGCGGTTGTCTTTTCTATATCTAATATACCACACAAATCACAGCTTTGCAAGTTTTAAGGCTGGAATTTGAGCAAACGCTCAAACTCCAGCCTTTTTGTTCATAAGGTCAGTATGATGATTCCAGCCTCATGAACTGCCAAGCAAGCGGTTGGGAGCATTGCTTGGCGGAGTATGATGATTTATAGGAAAACCAGTTGTTATCCTGCTATGACTGCACCTGCTGCCAGCTTATCAGCCAAAATGCTTAGCCTGGGTTGCATCAGCTGCTGCCTTAGCATTATCTGCGCTCACCTGTGCCTGACGCGCCAGTTTGGCTGCATATTCAGCACGCTCCTGCGCTTCTTTGGCAAGTTTTGCTGCTGCCTGATATTTTTCGGCTGCTGCCAGCTCTTTCTTAGCCTGCTCCTCGCGCTGCTCTTCTAAAAGCTTTTGCGGGGATTTGTGGCCGAAGCGCCAGGTTGCACCGATACCGCCCATGGTTTCGCCGCCGGCAGTAGACAGGCTGACGTTAATCATGAAGTTCTTGTTCGGATAGTGGAAGAAGCCCATCGCCACGCCAGTTTCGCCCTTGTATTGGCCGAGGCCGATGCTGAACTCGCTCGGAGCCTGCGGGTCGTAGCCAATGCTCTTCAGGGAAGCGATAGCTGCTGCCATTGCGCCTACCTTATTTACACGATCGTTGACGTCGTTGATGCGGCCGTCAAGACGAGTAACCTCTTCGCTGATGCGGTTATCCAGACGTTCAACCTCACCGCGGCGGATTGCAGCTTCAGCATTGATGCCGCCTACTGCAGTTTCGTTGCTCTTGTACACTTCGTTATCGCGGATTTCTTTGTCAAGCTCGTCAATCTGGCCAAGGTCGGACAGGTTGATGCGCTTATCGGGCTCAGTTGCGGAACCGATGGAAACGTCGCTATTGTTGATGCGGGTTGCATTGTCAGCATTAGTGTTGTCGGTGTATTCCAGGCCAGTGCCGTTTTGCACCAGCTTGCTGCTTCCGTTGGCATCAGTAACTTCGTTGGTAAGCAGGCCAGTTGCACCGTCTAAATATTGAGCTACCTTAATTTCGCCGTTCGTTACTACACCGCCGATAGAGGTCAAGCCTTGCTTGAATTCGGATTTTTGCGTAGCATCCTTATTAGTAACAGTGTTGCTGTTGCCTGCAGCGGTAACCTTGTTTTCCGTAGTAGTCGTGCCATCGGTTACCTTGGTATTTACGCCTTCCAGCGTAGTTTCAAAGCTGGTGTTTTTGCCATTAGCAGTTCCATCATTGATATCGCTCTTAATGGTGCCATTGCCGCCGAAGGCGATAGAGCCGCCATTGCCGTCAGCATTGCCTTTACCGGTAATTACTAATTGGTCCGTAGTAATCTTGCCGGTGGTAATTTCGTTACCGTTGATGATGGTATTGGTTGCACCATTGTCTACGAACGCAGTCTTATGAGCAGAGTTTTCGAATACAGTGCCCTTATCAGTAGTGGTTACAGTCTGCGTACCGCCAGTAATAGTAGCAGTGCCACCATTATCGGCAGTAGCTACGAAGGAAGCTTTTTCGCCAGCAGCAACAGTTGCTTTATTCGCTTCAACAGTAACATTAGATTCAACGCCACCAGTTGCAGCAGTGTTATCAAACTTCATGCTTGCGCCAGCATTATCAGTCTGCAAAGTAGTGTTGCCAACGGTATTAGTGAAAGCACCTTTGTCTGCACCAGAACCGCCAGTAACCTTGAAGTTACCACCTGCTGCGGAGAAGTTACCTTGCTTATCCATGGACAGATTGCTACCATGCGGATTACCATTGCTATCCAGAATATCTTCGCCGAGGTTAATACGTTCAACATTCAGCGTATCAGTACTAATCGTACCACCGTTGATAGTGGTGACCTTGCCACCCTTTTCGCCAGCATCACCAGTGAAGGTTGCTTTCCCGGCAGACATTGTAGTCTGGTTGTTAGGATCTTTGTAAAGAGTCAGGTTTTCACCATCAAGCTTGCCAGCAGTTCCATCGATCTTTTCCGAACGAATTGCACTACCATTAATTTTAGTAGTCGAATTATCCTGACCAGTGAAGGTGCCAATGCCGGAAGCAGTATCGAAATCAAAAGCAGATTTTTGACCGGACTTATTACCTTTAATATGCAAGCCTTTATAATCGTGAGTCAATTCAGAGCTTGTATTGTCAGCAATATCCGTTGCTTTCGCCCAAATGTTACCACCATTAATAGAGCTTAAATTATCAGCATCTTTGGTAAAGGTAGTTTTACCATCTTTATCTACATTAAAAGCACCATTAGCTGCCTTCAAGGCTCCGTCCTTATCAACTGCAAACTTTCCATTAGCTGCTTTCAGGGAACCATCTTTATCAACTTCAACAGTATTATCACCGGAAGCACCTAAGATAAGCTTGTTAGCTTTAAGAGTATCAGTTGTAATGGCATCGCCATCAATAGTAGTTTGCTTGCCGGCAGTACCAAAGGTAGCCTTACCGGTAACATCCAAAGTACCATTAACAGTTGCTTTTTCAGTGGTTAAGCCACTGGTTGCTTCTAATTTGTTATTTGCATCGACAATTAAGGAGCCCTCTTTAAAGGAAGAGGTGCCGGCAACAAAGCCTTTGTCAGCCTGAGCAGTTACTTTACCTTGGTTAAAGGTAACACCATTAACCTGGAAATCATTAGTGCCAGTATTTAATCCTGTACCAGTTAAGGCCATGTCACCAATCTTTAATTTATTAGTGGTAATGCCTTCAGTACCGTCTAATTTCGTAACGCCAACAGTTAAAGTTGTTGCATCGATAACAGCTCCGCCAATGTGGCCGCCTTTAGCAGTAATACCATTGTTATTCAGGTAGTTATCTTCATCAACCTTAAAGGTACTAGCTTCTATGCTCTTGACACCAGTTACCTCACCGGCTGCGCTAATTGTAACATTACCAATTTGACCTTCTTTTGCAGTAATCTTGCCATTCTCTAACTTAGCGCCTACTCCGTCATAAATAGTTTGTCCTTGAACAGTGCCTGTTGCTGTTACATTGCCACCATTAATTTCTACTCCGCCAATAGTTGCAGAAGTAGCATCAATTACCCTGTTCGCCTTGATGGTCTGATTAATATTAGCAAGCTTCTCAGCAGTCAGCTTATTATCTTCGGCAGTGCCAAGCTGCAATGTGCCTTCAGTAATTTTAGTATTAGTCCCAACAGTCAGTTCATTTTTAACCTTCAGGTTTTCCAGATCAATAGTTCCATTAATGGTCATACCTTCAGCAGTAATTTGACCATTGTGAAGGGTAACTCCACCAATTTTACTTGCCTGAGTAGCGTCAGTTTCAATTCTGCCGGTTGCAACCTGATCGCCCTTAATAACAGTCTTCGAACCTACCGCAGTGCCGAAGGTTGCTGTTTTATCCACCTGCAGCTCATCGCTCAGGGTAGTTTTGCCGGTTACACCGAGAGTGCCGCCAACAGTTGTATTGCCATTTGCATCAACAGTAAATTCATTGCCAGTAGAACCAATATTCAAAGATTCACCTTTGATCTTCTTTGTTACGGTCAAATCGCCGCCTACAGTTGTGTCACCAGTTACATCCAGCTTGCCTTTCAATGTGGTGTCACCAGTTACGTCCAGCTTGCCTTTCAATGTAGTGTCACCAGTTACGTCTAGCTTGCCTTTCAATGTAGTGTCACCAATTACGCCAAGGTTGCCACCAACAGTTGCATCGCTATCTACAGTAAGCTTACCACTAGCAGTAATATCCTTACCCTTGATATCGCCGGTTGTCGTTACATTGCCATTATCGTCAACGCCAAATGCACCATTAGCACCTTTAATTTTGCCATTAATACCATCAATAGCTGCTTTTGCTTCAGTGTAATCATCACCGCCAGCATAGAAACCATTGGTATCATAAGCACTAGAGGAAGTACCGATGATGATTTTTCCGTCAGTGCCAATTTTTATTTGTTTTTCTTGATCACCTTTATTAAGATAAATTCCGTCAGACTCAAATTTCAAGTTATCATTAATGCTTACTACATTAGTAACTTTACCCTGGCCAAACGTTACGCCGCCAACCTCAGAGCCATCAGCAACTTTGATTTTAGTTTCACCGTCAATCATGCCGTGAAGATTTACTATGCTTTCACGAGTCAGTGTTGCTTGCGCAGAAGTGCCATTAGCAAATTCTTCTTCAAGAACTATGCTTTTTGCTCTTACTGCGCCGTCAGCCAGCCTTACGCCGCCAGCATGAGTAATACCTTCTATATAAGTAGCATCCTCAGACGTAATCTTATTATCTTTCTTGAATTCGATTTTTTGCGTGTTATACTTCAAAGTATCTACGGCCTTATCATTTTTTACCTGGTAAGCTGAAAAATCAGATGCATTTACTTTGGTATTAATCTTAGCATCAAGTGTACTAACTTGCTCAGTAATCTTAGTATTCAGGTTAGTATTATAAGCTTCTACTTTACTATCTAAATTAGTTACCTGACCATTGACAGCCTGAATAGCATTACTATTATCTCCAACATTTTTGACCAGACTCTCGATAGTACCACTGGTAGCATCAGAGCCTACCTTCGCCTTGGAAATATCAACACTCTCAATTGCTGTTTTAATATCATCGCCAGTCAGAGTAACCGTCCCGCTAAACTTGCCGTTCGTAAGGCTACCGTCGGTAATAGTTCCATCAGCAATAGCTGTGCCGCCAACTGTACCGTTAATGGTACCGATAACGCTTCCTGCTGTAATCGCACCATTGGTCAAACTCAGCGTCACATCCGCAGCATACACCGGTTCAAGACCTATGCCCCCCCCCTGCGAGAATTGCGCACGTTACGGCAAGGGCCAACGCCTTGACATTACTCTTTTTCCTAGTCATAATAATCATCCTCCTTAAAGTATAAAACAAACCCATGCGTGCGTCTTATGCAACTATCACCATCCGACGCATTCCGCACAACTCTTATCATGGTCATTATCTCATAAAATTCAGTGAATTCAATGCCTTGTATCGTAAAGCGCAGGTTCTCATCGTAAAACTCATTTTGCCAACTTTACTTGATTATTTTTTATTCAAAACTGTAACAAACGAAACAATAGTTGAAGCATTTTCCACTAAAAACTAATCACTATCCACTACATGCTAACCACTAATCACTAATCACTAATCACTAAAAAAACCTCCGCAACGGCCTTCATGACCGTAACGGAGGTTCTCTTTCTTTATAACAAAGTATCCTTAATCCTGCAGCAGCGCCCACTGCATATAGGCGTTGCGCACAGCTGCGCTGTCGCGCACCCTGATAGGTGCCTTAAAGCCATTGCCCAACAAAAAATAATTGCTGTAGACACCCTCTACATAATGCATGTTAATCAGCACGCTGCGATAGGTCAGCAGAAAATAATCCTGTGTCAGCTTTTCCCGCACCTTGTTGATGGAGCTGTACACCTTATAGGTGCGTTGTGCTGTGTGAATATAGCAGTATTTATCCTGCACCTCTACAACGATAATGTCCTTGGGCTTTAGCTTTACCGTCTCCACCGCAGTATCAAAAGTAACATACTCTTCCTTGTCAAAAACACCGCAGCGCTGCAGCGCCTGCTCCAGCCTTTCCGGCTGCAAAGGCTTCAGCAAATAGTACGCCGCATCCAGCTCATAGCTTTCAATGGCAAAGTCATTACTCGAAGTAAGAAAGACCAGCTTAAAGTTAAGCCTGTGCTGGCGCAAACGCCGCACAAACTCCACGCCATTACCAGGCTTCAAATAGATATCCATAAAGACAATGTCAGCGCTATTTAAACACAAGTATTCACAGCACTGCTCCCCTTCAGTAAAGGTACGTATATCCAAAAGCAGCTGATACTTCCTGCCTATTTCCTGCAGTTGCCGTTTAAGCTCTTCCAGCTCGCTTACATCATCATCACAAGCCACAATACGCATAATATCACTCTTTTCCTATAATAACATACTCTTCTTTGCTTATGCTCAGCCTTCCGCCAGCACCTGCTTTAAAAGCTCCAGCGCGCTCGCTTCGCTCGCTTTGTTCGTACCCAGCTCACCGCGGAAGGCACGCGCGAGGATGGATTTCTTCATCAGGTCGATGCTTGCCAGCGCCTGCTCCGTTACCTGCTGTGCGGAGCGCTCACGCGCCAGCAGGTCATCGATGAGGCGCACGATTTCGTGCTGTTCTTCAATATCAAATTGAGGTACTGGTATTTTTCTGACTATCTTCTCATTAAGATTTTTTAAAGTAGAACCAACAGCAGAATTTTCAAGATAAGTTACTGTAGCTTGACTTCCCAAAATTAAAGAATATAGCCTTGCATCATACTCTTCTTTTAAGCGAATAATCATACTTCCTGTACCACAAATCCAATTTTCTTCTCTAGCACTGACAGGTGCACAACGTCCCATTTCTCCACGTCGACCAAGAACTATATCATTAGCTTTCAATCTATATGATGAAAGTTCTTCTGCTTTTTCCTCAGATATGGATATTTTTGATTGTGGCACTATATGCTGTTGCACTATATGTTTCGGATTAACCAATGGAATACCATTCTCAATATAATCTGATTCATGTAATGCTGAACCAAATGGCCCTATCTTAATCAAATCCACTAAACTTTCTAACGGGACTAATTGCTCAATTTTCTTGCCTATCAGCTCGCCCGTAAATGCCTTGTGCAAAATTGCTGCCTTGCGCACAGCAAAGCTGTCGGCAACCTCCTGCAGTCGCTCCTTTGCTTCGTCGAGCTTGGCAAAAAGCTCTTCGATGCGCTCAACAATGCGTTGCTGTTCGGAGAGCGGAGGAAGAGGGAAAGGCATTAACTGCATACTTCCCTGAGTAAGTTTTAATCTAGTTGTTCCTTTAACATAGTCTTTGTAATCTACCATATTTAGATAATGCATCAAAAAGACGTTACCGATTTCTCCAAAATATGATTTTAAAATATGTGCATGGTTATTTACCCAGGCTTCGCCAAATATTATATATGCCTTATCTTTCAATAAATCCAGAAACGGAGCACCATCTTCGCCAAGCAAAACCAAATGTTCATTAGTTAGATAATCATCTATCCAACCAACTTGACCTGTTGCCCCATAATAAGGAACTTTACCTACTCTTTTTGCACGTTCACTTGAATTTATCGGTTTTCTATATCCATCTAAGCATGAATTAACATTACCAATAAGCCTCACCCACACCCAATTCTCCGGCACCTCATAAGGCTGTTCCTCCACAGGCACCAGCGCCTGCTGCAAGCGTTCTTCTATTGTCAATGCTGTCTTTTTCTTTGGCATTGCCAGCTCTCCTTTATAAGCAAACATTCTATTGCTTTAATTTATAATTTATGATAAAATGTTTTCGGCAACCGTGTTGCAGGATGGTGTTGCCTTAATTCCTCAGGAATCGAGGTGATGCTTATGAAGAACTATTCCTTCCAAGACTTAATGCTCTTCGGAATGTTCATTCTGGCATTACTTACATTTATTTTTCAATATTGTAAATAACCCAGACATAAGAAAACCACTCCTACACTTTGCGGGTTAAGAAGTGGCTTTCTAAAAACTTTTTTTCCTAGGCAACCCACCTTGTGGGCGGTTGTCTTTTTCTATGTCTAATATACCACACAATTCATAGCTTTGCAAGTTTTGAATTTGTGCTCAATAAAAAGAAAAACCGCCCCCTGACTTTCCCGAGCGCGGAGCGGATTTTTCTTAACCAACTTGGCAACCCACCTTGTGGGTGTCCTTCATTCTACATATCTAGTATACCACAGAAGCCTTATCATTGCAAGCTCCTCAGCTCCTGCGCCACACTCTGCAGCAAATCCACGGCCTCCGCCAGCTTTTCCGCAGCCTCCGCCGCGCTTTCCGCCGGGTCCGGCAAATCCTCGTAATCCAGCACGCTGTCGTCCTTAATCAGGCCAAGGTCCAGACTGTTGCCCTTCTGCGCAATTTCCTCACGCGTAAAACACTGCCAGCGCTCGTCTGCCACCTTGCGTCTGTCCTCTGCCGTGTAGGCCGCCTCAAAGCCGGCAAAGTCACTCGCCTTCAGCGGGTTCGTCTTGCCGAAGGACGGCATGTTGGTGCGCAAATCATAAAACCACACGGCCTTGGTGCTGTCCTTATCCGTTTTTTCGCGCGTAAAGAAAAGTACATTGGTCTTGACACCCTGCGCGTAAAAAATACCTGTCGGCAAGCGCAGAATAGTGTGCAGATTGCACTTATCCATTAAGTCGACACGAATCCTTTCGCCATCACCGTCGGCAAAAAGCACATTATCCGGCAGTACCACGGCAGCGCGCGCCTTGCCGTCAGCCTTCAGGCTGCGGTAGATATGCTGCAGGAAGTTCAGCTGCTTGTTGCTCGTGGGATAGGTAAAGTCGTCACGCGTTGCGCGCTCGCCGCCTTTTTTCGTACCGAAGGGCGGGTTGGTCAGCACCACGTCATAGCCCTGCATTTCCTTGCCCACGTTGGAAAGCGTATCACCCAAAATAATTTTGCTCTGGATGTCATGCAGCATGGCGTTCATCAGCGCCAAGCGGTGCGTATCATGCACCAGCTCGCAGCCGGTGAAGGCCTGCGTATATTCAAACTCCGCCGTTTCCTCATCCAAATCAAAGAAATCGTTCGTCTGCTCACGCACAAAATTGCTTGCCGCAATCATAAAACCAAAGGTGCCGCAGGCAGGATCGTTGCAGCGCTCGCCGGCCTTGGGTGCCACCAGGCGCGTCATAACGTCAATCAGCACACGCGGCGTAAAATACTGCCCGGCGCCGCTCTTCTTTTCGTTAGCGTTTTTCTCCAGCAGTCCCTCGTAAAGATTACCCAGGCCCTCCTCCTTCGCGCTGAACCAGTCCAGCTCGTCAATCGTCCTGATAATCTTTTCCAGGTTCTTCGGCTCGTCGATGTTCGTCGCCGCGCCCTTGTAAATCTCCTGAATACGTCCCGTGCACCGCTCACCCAAATAATCAAGCAGCTCCTTGTAAAAGCTCTTCAGCTCCAATCCCTTGCGCGCCAGCAAATCATCCCAGCGATAGCCCTCCGGGATATTTTCCTCGCTGCCGGTTTCCTTGGCCATTTTCAAAAATAAAATATATGTCAGCTCCGTAACGTACTGATGATAAGTAATGCCGTCATCACGCAGCACGTTACACAAATTCCAGAGCTTTGCTACAATCTCCTGTGTATTCACGCAGTTTTGCCTCCATCTTCATATAAATAACCGTTGAATTCGCTCACGATATTATCCAAATCGTCGGCGAATATTTTTTGTGCGCGCGCATAACCGCCCAAGCGCTGCAATCGCTTGTCCTCCTTAAAGGCCTCCACGCTCAAAATATCCTGCTGCTGCATATAGCTGCGGATAATATCCAGCCACTTCTGTTGGGCAGGCGTAAATTTGTGGTTTTTGTTCAGCTTGTCAAAGGCACGGCTCAGCTGTGAGTTTTTGCTCACCAGCTCCGTTCCCAGCATATAGCGCCTGATAAGGCTGATAATGCCTGCCACCATCGTGCTGTTCGTGTATTCCGAATAGGCATCGTTCAGCTGCAGCGCCGTAAAGCCGTTGGCATCGAGCGTCAGCAGCAGCTCCTTCAGCTGCGCCTTCGTCAAATCCTTCGGACGGGTGCAGATAATATGCAGGGCAGCAATTTCGTTGGCGTGGCTCTTTAAATACGCCGCAAAATCGTTCAGATAATCTCCGGGCTTGGTTTTGTGCGCACCGTAACCGCGCGTATGACCGGTAAGCTCATCCTTGCCGTCATAAATCATACCGCCCATATTACCTCCGGCACGGTATTTTTCCAACTGCACCAGCGCCTCCTTATGATGCAGCAAAAGCTCCTTGGCCTTGGCCGCGTCCGCCTGCTGCAGCTCGCCGGCAAAGGCTGCCACATCCTTGCCCGTCGCCAGCACAAATTCCTTCTTCGTCTGCTCGTCCAGCTTGTTCACCTTGCGGCGCAGCTTTAAGGCCACCTGCTTGGCAATATCGGTAATCGCCTCCGCTGCCTCCGCTTCATCAAGCTGCTTGAGCAAATCCTGCACGGAAATCTGCGGATTGGCAACCGCAGGCATCGTCACCACCGGCTGCAGGCTGTTATATACGCCCACCGGGTCATAAATCTCAAAATGATCCTTGCCGATTTTATCGCATCGGCGTGTCGCACGTCCCAGCATCTGCTCAAACAAAATACGTGATTTCACGCAGCGCATAAACACCAGCGTCGTAATCTCCGGCACGTCGATGCCGGTAGTCAGCAAATCCACCGTCACCACAATGCTCGGGAAGCGTTCATTCTTAAAGCGCTTAATTTTTTCCTGAATCTTTTTCTGGTCACCGTTAGCCACGCTGCCGGTAATCTTCATAATCGCATCGCTGTCCAGATTATCCTTGGCATAAAGCTCCTGCAGTATGCTCACAATCATATCGGCATGCGTATCGGTAGCAGCGTAAATCAGCGTTTTGCCGTAGGTTTCCGGCGCATCGGGATAAAGATTTTTGGCAATCTCCGCCAGCACTGCCCTGTTGAATTCCGGCACGATAACACGGCGGTTGAACTGGTCGACATCAAAATCGACATCATCGTCCAAATAAGCCGTATCAAGCTCGCCGGTCTGCTTGTTGATATATTTAACAGTATCGCCCATTTTGAGCTGAATTCCCTCTTCGCTGAGCTTAGTTGTCAGCTGATGCGGTGCGTCATGGTCAATCAGATAACCGTCCAGCACAGCCTCACGATAGGTGTAGGTATAAACAGGCTCGCCGAAAATTTCCGTCGTCTGCAAGGCAGGCGTTGCAGTGAGCGCAATTTTTACCGCGTTAAAATAATCCAGCACATAGCGATACTTGCTCTGGTAATCGCGCTGGTCGCGATACAACTGCTCCGCCTCTGCCATTTCCTTATCCAGAATATAACCGCGGTGCGCCTCGTCGATAATGATTAAATCGTAATCGCTGACTGCGGGAATACGCTCCTCGCTTTCGGCGTACATAATGCGCTTCATCATACCCTGTACGGTAGCAACGTGTACGGCGGTTTCCGCATCAATCAGCTTATCGGTAAGCTCCTTGATATTGTAAATCTGGTCCAGCGTCTGCAGGCTTTCCAGCTTCACCTCTTTAAAGACATCCTGCGCCTGCACGCCCAAGGCGTTACGGTCAACAAGAAATAAAATGCGTTTAAAGCGTTTCGCTTTCAAAAAGCGGTAAATCATGCCCAAAACCGTGCGTGTTTTGCCGGTGCCCGTGGCCATCGCCAGCAGCGCCGTCCGTTTGCCGCAGCGCACTGCATTATCCACCGCCTGCACAGCCTTCAGCTGATAATCACGCAGATGCAGGCCGTTTTCATCCTGCAAAAAATCATACGGCAGCGCATCTAAGGCAGCGTTGCCCTCCGCAGTATTTTCCTGCAGCATTTCTTTTAAACCTAAGGGAGAAGGCCAACCTGCCATAGCCCGCGGCATATTGCCGCTTTGACGCAAATCCGCAAACCAGATACCGGATTTTATCTGCAGCTGCTGTACATACGGCCTGCCGTTAGCAGCAAAAACAAAGGGCACCTTAAAATCCTGCCACTGTCCCAGTAAATATTCCGCATCGCATTTTCTCACAGCGCGCGCATAATCCTTGCATTGGTAGCTGATGACGCTGGAAATATCCGTGTCCCACTTTTTCGCCTCGATAAAGCCCACAAGCTCCGTACCAATAAAAAGTGCGTAATCGGCGTAGCCCTTTTCTTCGTTACCGGGAACCTTGTCCGTAGGCCATTCGGCAATCGCCAGATTGCGTCCCTTCGCAGGACGGCAGCCCTTGCTGTAACGCAAAGCAGTGGTGTCCGCCTCCCAGCCAACCTGACGCAGCTGCTCGTCAATCAGGCAGCGTGTTTCCGCTTCCGTCTTAGGGCGCTTGTTGGCAGCCTGCAGATTCGCCTTACTGCGCTCCTGCTGCGGCACCGGTACAGCCTGCTGCGCCTTCTCGTTATCCTGCTTGCGCAGGCGCGCTTCCTCCGCCTTGTCCTTGGCAGTTTCAACAAAGGCTGCCTCCGGCTGCTCCGCCGGTAAATGATATTCCGTGGGCTGATATGTATAATCGCCATACACCTGCATGAACCATTCGCAAAGACTGTACGCCTGCGGCAGCAGCAGCTTAGCCTTCTGCAGCGAATCCGTACCTTCATGACGCGCTTCATTGCCGCCCAAGCGTAGGCGATGCATAATGCGTGCCAAATCCTCGGTGATATACTCTTCGTTTTCCAGCAGGCGGATTTTGTTTACCAGTGTATCCTTCATCTGATAAGGCATTGCTATATTGTCAAAGTCAAACATTTTATTAACGATATCTTCGCACAGCAGGCCCAGCTTAAAAAGGCAGGAGTTGGAATCGCTGTACAGATAGCGCTCCGCGAACTCGCCTGTTTTTTCCAGACCGGGAAATTGTGTGCGTAAAAAGCTGAAGCCAGATGCCATAAAAACGGCCTCCTTTGAGCTATAAAAATGATAATAATATATTTATATTCGCCTTGAAACAAAATTTACCTGCTGAATATATTTTCGCAAAAGGCAATACCGCTGTAATAAAAAAAGCTGCCTGCCCTCCTGCGTAAGGAAAGCAGGCAGCCATTAGCTCGGCAAACCGCTGTAAAGTAAAATAACCGCGCCAAGATTTCTCTTAGCACGGTTATCAGTTGTTATTTGAGCAATTCACGAACCATAACGTTAATACGTTTGCCATCTGCACGGCCTTTGGTTTTTGCCATAACTGCCGGCATTACCTTGCCCATATCTTTAGGACTTGTAGCACCAACAGCAGCAATAACTTCTGCCACGATAGCCTTCAGCTCGTCATCGCTGAGAGCTTCCGGAAGATATTTTTTCAGTATAGCAATTTCTTCCTTAGCTTGGGCAACCAATTCGTCACGACCTGCTTTTTGGAATTCCTCAACAGAATCCTGACGCATTTTGACCTCTTTCATCAAGACAGCCAGAACCTCATCATCTGTAAGTTCCTTTTTGTCATTGATTTCAACATTTTTAATATTAGCACGCACCATGCGGATAACAGACAAACGCAGTTTACCTGCTTCTCTGTCCTTCATGGCCTGCTTCATATCAGCAGTCAATTGGTCTTTTATAGACATACAGCCCGCCTCCAATTATCTGGTTTTACGTTTTCTGGCTGCTTCGGATTTTTTCTTACGTGCAACGCTCGGCTTTTCATAGTGCTCGCGTTTTCTTACCTCAGAAAGAATGCCTGCCTTTTGGGTTGCTCTTTTAAATCTGCGCAGTGCGCTGTCTAAAGTTTCATTCTTGCCAACTTTAATTTCTGCCATCTGTTCTCCCTCCCTCCACACACTTAGGGAAGTGTATATGCAAATTAAGTTTTCAGCTGTTGCCAGCTAAAAACACTTACTGATTAATTATACAAGAAAAGACAAGCATTGTCAAGGTTTAGCATGGGGGCCAACCCAAAGCTTTGCCGCCAATTACGTGAATGTGTAAATGTTTTACTGTCTGACCGCCTTCATCGCCGGTGTTGATAACAACGCGGAAGCCTTTTTCGGCAATTCCGGTCTTTTCCGCGATCATTTTAACCTTGCCCAGCATGTATGCAACCAACTCGGGGTCCGCAGTAGTGATGTTAGCTGTGTGGTCCTTAGGCATCAGCAGCACATGAACTGGAGCAGCCGGAGCAACGTCATTGATGGCAATCATTTTATCATCTTCGTACACTTTGGTAGAAGGGATATCGCCCTTAATGATTTTGCAAAAAATACAATCCTCAGCCATTTCATGTCCCTCCTCTCATTTATCGTATCTAGTTATATTCTGTATTTATTTCTTTTATCCTGCTAAAGAAATAATTTTTTCACAAATTAATTCAATTCGCCCAACAAAAAATCCTCTTTTACGCCGGTAATTTTTACCTTGGCAATGGTGTTCGCCAGCTCCGCCGTTCCCGGAACGACAACGCGCAGATACGGACCGCACAGGCCCTCCATATGCTCATCGTCCACAGGCTGCTCAAACAGCACCTCTTCCACCTTGCCGACAGTGCTCTGCAGCATTTGCTGATGCAGCTCCTCGTCCACCTTCGCCAGACGCGCCGCACGCTCGCTCTTCACAGCCTCGTCCACCTGCTCCTTCATTTCGGCAGCAGGCGTACCCTTGCGCTTGGAATACGGGAAGATGTGCATTTTGGCAAAGCCGCATTGCTTGGCAAATTCCAAAGTAGTCGCAAAGTCCTCCTCGGTTTCGCCGGGGAAGCCCACGATAACGTCCGTAGTAATAGCCACATCAGGCACCTGCGCACGGATTTCGTTCACCAGCTCTGTAAAGCGTTTTGTGTCATAAGGACGGTGCATAGCGCGCAAAATCTTGTCGCAGCCGCTTTGCAGCGGCAGATGCAGGTGACGCTGCAGGCGTGGTTCCTCTGCCATCAGCTGCAGCAGGCGCGGTTCCACCTCAACGGATTCCAGCGAACCGAGGCGCACACGCTGCACGCCCTTAACGCTCAGCGCCGCCTTTACTGCATCATACAAAGTAACGTGCTTGCCTTCCTTCGCCAGCTCCTTGCCGTAGCAGCCAAGGTGAATGCCGATGAGCACAACCTCATTGTAGCCTGCGGCAACCAGCTTGCCAACCTCCTCACGGATGCTTTCCAGGCTGCGGCTGCGCAGCGGACCGCGGGCAAAGGGGATAATGCAGTAGGTGCAATATTGGTTGCAACCCTCCTGAATTTTGAGGAAGGCGCGGGTTTTATCGGTTTCCGTGCCAACGCCCAGCTCTTCGAACTTAGTATCAACAGTCATCTGCTGCACATTGTCCAGAATCTCCGTGCGCTTGTGCTCCAGTGCTTCTTCGACCAGCTCCACAATGCGGCCGCGCTCCTGATTGCCGATGATTACATCAACACCTTCGATAGCACGCACCTCCTCCGGCGCAGTCTGCGGATAGCAGCCGGTAACAACCACCAAGGACAGCGGATTGTGACGCACAGCGCGGTTGATAATCTGACGCGATTTGCGCTGACCGGTATTGGTAACAACGCAGGTATTAACTAAATAAACGTCTGCCGGTTCACCGAAAGGCACAACCTCATAGCCTGACGCACGGAAAATCCCCTCCATGCTGGCAGTATCAGCCTGGTTGACCTTACAGCCCAGCGTATAAAATGCAATTTTTCTCATCTATGTTTAATCTCCTAAATCTCCGGTTTCATAAAAAATCGCTGAAATAGCGACAAGGCCTGCCGTTTCCGCGCGCAGAATACGTCTGCCCAGCGATACGGGCACAGCACCTGCGGCACGTGCCGCATCCAGCTCCGCTTCGCTGATGCCACCCTCAGGACCGATAATCAGCAGCAAATCTGTCAGCGCGCCCTTCGCCTGCGCCTCCTTCAGCGCCGCCTTCAGGCTCTTTTTATTCTCGCACTCGTAAGCGATAATCTTCGTAGCGCAATCATTCGCCGCCAGCATCTGTGCCATCGTCTGCACAGGCTGCACCTCGGGAATAATATCGCGCTTGCTCTGCTTCGCCGCGGATTCGGCAATCTTCTGCCAGCGCTCCACCTTCTTGGCAGCCTTAGCACCGTCAAGGCGCACCACGGAATGCTCCATAGCCACAGGCACCACGCTGTAAGCGCCCATCTCCACAGCCTTTTGGATAATGAACTCCATCTTCTCGCCCTTCGCCAGGCCCTGCGCCAAAATCAGGCGCACCGCCGGCTCATGACTTTCCGCCAGCTTCTCTAAGCAATGCACAGTCACACACTCGCTGTCAATCGCTGTAATCTCCGCCAGCGCACTCACGCCGTCGTCACTCACAAGCTGCAGCTGCGCACCCGGCTGCATGCGCAGCACCTTACTGATATGACGTGCATCCACGCCCTCAATAGTCATTGTTTCGTTATATAATTGCGGTACAAAAAAACGATGCATATAGGTTTCCCCTTACTTCTTCTTCATCTGCATAACAACCCAGCCGCCGCGATGGTCAACCGCGTCAACATAAAGGCCCTGCGCCTGCGCCGCAGCCTCCACATCCGGCATACGCTCCTCAATAATACCGCTCGCCAAAAGCACACCGTCATCATTCAGCTTCTGCGGAATATCCTGCAGCAGCATAATAACAATATCAGCAATAATATTAGCGATAATAACATCAGCCTTGCCCTCGGTGCCATGCAGCAAATCGCCCTCGCGCACCTCAATCTGCTCGCTCAAGCCATTATCCGCCACATTCTCCTTCGCCACGCGCACTGCCACAGCGTCAATATCAACAGCCTTAACAGACTTAGCGCCCAGCATCGCTGCAGCAATCGCCAGAATGCCACTGCCGGTACCAACGTCAAACACGGTAGAATCAGGCGTAATAACCTTCTCCAGACGCTCCATCATCATATTGGTAGTGTGATGCGTACCAGTGCCGAACGCCATACCCGGATCAATTTCAATAACATGCTCGCCTTCCTTAGGAGCATACTCCTCCCAGCTCGGCTTAATAACAAGGCTCTTGCCCACATGAGTAACATGGAAATACTGCTTCCATTCGTTAGCCCAATCCTGCTCGCTCACCTTGCGGAAGCGTGTATTGCCGAAACGGTACTTGCCGATGCGCTCCTCAATCAGCGCCAGCTGCTCGTCAATCTCCGCCAAGCGTTTTTCCAGCTTCTCATCATCAGCATAATAAGCGCTGACGGTAACAATCTCGGTATTCTCCTGCTCGGGAATATCGCACAGCTCCCAGGTACCGCTGTTGCGCAAATCATTAATCAGCTGCGGATCCTCAATCGCAACTCCTTTAGAACCGATGCTCGTCAGCATATCCGCTACGGCCTCAACTGCTTCATGCGTTACCGCTACATTAACTTCTATCCACTGCATTGTATGCACTCCTTTGAAAATTTATATTCATTTTATTATACAACAGAAAAGCCTCGCATTTCAACACGCCATTTTATCTCTGCAGTTAGAAAAAATTTACTTTAATTTTAGTTTACATTTGCTATAATTATCTTAAAGAAGCTTTTTCTATATTATTTTTTAAGGAATGATGTTATATGCAGATTCAAGATTTGATTATCCTTATCTATATTATCCTGCGCGTTGCTCCCAGCTCTTATCTATGCTATTATCCCTTTTTGGAAGATCTGCGCTTATCCAAAAAAACAGCAATATGTGGCTTTTTTGCTATTATTCTCATAGAATGGGGAATTTTCATCTTTACCGGACACAATTTCGATAAGCTGCCGTCATTATATGGAGTTTACCTGCTCTACATATTCTACTACTTTGCCATCGTAAAAGGTAATAAAAGTAAGCAGCTTTTTTGCATCCTGCTCTCAGGCAATTTTGAAAATGTGCTGCAGACACTTGCTATGCTCGCAGAACGCTTTTCGCCCACTCCTGGCTACTACTATGCCACCGCCACCTTCGTGCTCCTGCTGGCACAATCTGCTTATTTTTCCTGGTTTTACTATACTGTAAAAAAATTTAAGCAGCTCTTCCGCAGCACTAAATACAATAAGATTATCACTTATTCCAACTATATTTTAGCTTTTAACTTCGTTGCCCTGGTACTCATCCGTAATTTTTCCGAACCACTCACCTGGCATCTTTTCTTTGCCCGCTTTCTGTGCATCATGCCGCTCTTCTTCTTTGTTTACATGATGATGGATCTGCTGAAGGAAAAAAATGATAACAAGGTGATGTCCATCAAGCTCAGCTCACTGGAAGAGCTGCGTCGCAATGAAAAGCCTTACTACGATTTTGTTATCGAAACCTGGCAGAAATCGCGCCGCCTGCGCCATGACCAAAAGCATTTCGTGCTTATGCTCAACCAGCTTTATGAAGAAAAAAAGTTTGATAAGCTTGGCCAGCATCTGCGTACTATCCTTAAATATACAGAACAGCTGCAAACAGTAAAGCTTTATGGCAATGAAACCATCGACGGCCTTATCGGCTACTGGCAAATGCAGGCACAGGAAAAAGGCATCCCATTTGCTGTAGATATCAGCTTCAGCAAAATCAAAATCAACGATATTGATCTGACCATTATTTTAGGCAATGCCCTGGAAAACGCTTTTACCGCAGTTACCGAAGACTGCATGGCCCAGGGCAGCAACTGTTATATTAATGTGAAAATCAAAGAAAGAGCCTCTACACTGTTGATAGAAGTTGTTAATTCCTTCAGCGGTAACATCGTGCGTTATAATGACCAGTTTTATTCCGCCAAGCGCGACTACAAGGAACCTGGCACCGGACTGGAAAACATCAGGATGATTTGCGAAAAATACGCAGGCAGCAATAATGTAAGCTTTGACAATCAAAGCTTCAAGCTGCAGCTGATGCTGGCAAACACGCACTTAGAAAGTTAACTCTTGACGCAAAAACTAAAAGTGCTTATACTAAAATAGATTGTAGCTTTTGCACAGTCTATTTTTGTATTTTTATTAAGGGAAAGAAAAGAAGGTAACAAAATGCTCTCATTAGACAAAATTTATCATGCAGCCTTCATCCTTAAAAGCGTAGCACGTAAAACAGATTTAATAGCTGCTCCGCATTTAAGCGAAGGCAACAACTTGTATCTGAAAACAGAAAACCTGCAGGTAACAGGCAGCTTCAAGGTACGCGGTGCCTACTACAAAATCAGCCAGCTCACACCCGAAGAAGCCAGCAAGGGCGTTATCGCCTGCAGCGCCGGCAACCACGCGCAGGGCGTAGCACTGGCTGCAACCAGCATGGGCATCAAAAGCGTCATCTGCATGCCGGACGGTGCCCCGATTATGAAGGTAGAGAACACCAAGCGCCTCGGTGCACAGGTGGAGCTTGTTCCCGGTGCCTACGACGAAGCACATGACCGCGCCGTACAGCTGCAGGAAGAAACAGGCATGACCTTTATCCATCCATACGATGATGAACTTGTTATTGCCGGCCAGGGCAGCATCGGTCTGGAAATTTTGGACCAGCTGCCGGATGTAGAAGCAGTAATCGTACCGATTGGCGGCGGCGGCCTTATCAGCGGCGTAGCCTTCGCTATCAAAAGCCTGCGTCCGGAGGTTAAGGTTTACGGCGTGCAGGCAGCAGGCGCAGCCAGCATGTTCAAAGCCTTCTATGACCATAAATATGAAACCTTAGATCACGTCAGCACCTTTGCCGACGGCATTGCCGTAAAAACTCCGGGTGAAAACACCTACGAGCTCATCAGCAAATATGTTGATGATATCGTTACCGTCAGCGAGGACGAAATCGCAACTGCTATTTTAACATTAATTGAAAAGCAGAAGCTGATTGCCGAAGGTGCAGGCGCAACTCCGGTAGCAGCAGCATTGTTCGACAAGCTGCCGATTAAGGGCAAGAAAACCGTCTGCGTTGTATCCGGCGGTAACATCGACGTTAATATTCTTTCGCGCGTTATCACCCGCGGTCAGGTTACCAGTGGCCGCAGAGTCAACCTTGTTATTATGCTGGAGGACCGTCCGGGCCAGCTGCTCAAGGTCAGCGAGATTATCAGTCAATGCGGTGCCAACGTTGTCGGCGTACACCACAACCGCAGTGATGCCAACATGGCCATCACCGGCTGCTTCCTCAAACTGGAGCTTGAAACACGTGATGCCGCCCAAATCAAAGAAATCGAAGACAAGCTGACGGCAGCAGGCTTCAAGCTGGTCAGCGACCAAACTGCAGCACAGCATTAACAACAAAAAAATTACCACAGCCTACATAAAATGTAAGCTGTGGTTTTTTTGCATAGTTTGCGATTTTTAGGCGTTATATTCATCTATCTCTCAAGAGTGGGGAGAATGTATCAGAGGCGATGCGAAGCCGACGAACGCGTACTTTTAGTACGTGGAGGAGGGCTTGCGATGCATATGATGCATTACACCCCACTCTTATTCTACGGTTACGCTCTTAGCCAAGTTCCTAGGTTTATCTACATCCAAGCCCTTGGAAACACTCACATAATAACCCATAAGCTGCAGCGGAATAACTGCCAGACTAGTCATGAAATGCTCGTCAGTCTTAGGAATATACACTGTGAAATCAGCGGTATCCTCAATGTTATAGTTACCATAGGTAGTCAGGCCCATCAGATAAGCGCCACGGCTGCGGCACTCTACCATGTTGCTGACAGTCTTTTCATAAAGCTCGCTTTGAGTCAGCACACCGATAACCAGAGTACCGTCCTCAATCAGGCTGATAGTGCCATGCTTCAATTCGCCGGCAGCATAAGCCTCACTGTGGATGTAGGAAATTTCCTTCATCTTCAGGCTGCCTTCCAAGCTGACAGCGTAATCCAGACCACGGCCGATAAAGAAGATATCCTTAGCGTTTACCTGCTTAGCGGCAAACCATTGGATGCGTTCCTTATCCTCAATAATCTTTTGGATTTTATCCGGCAGCTGTGCCATTTCCTGAATCAGCTCCAGATATTTTGCTTCGTCAATAGTGCCGCGAACCATAGCAAACTGAATTGCCAGGCAGTAAGCAGCAATCAGCTGAGTGCTGTAAGCCTTGGTAGTTGCAACGGCAATTTCCGGGCCTGCCAGAGTATAGAAAACATTATCTGCTTCGCGGGCAATAGAGCTGCCTACTACGTTGACGATGCCAAGAGTTTTGATGCCCTTTTCTTTAGCCAGACGCAGAGCTGCCAGGCTGTCGGCGGTCTCACCGGACTGACTGACAATGATAACCAGCTCGTTCTTGCTCAGCAGAGGCTTGCGGTATCTGAACTCGGAAGCCAGCTCGGTACGAACAGGAATCTGTGCCAAATCCTCAATTACATATTGCGCTGCCACACCTACATGGTAAGCACTGCCGCAGGCAACGATGCAGATCTGGTCAATCTTTTTGATATCCTCGTCGCTGAGGCCGACAGCGCTCATATCCAGCTTGCCGTCAACCAGTACGGAATTCAGAGTATCGCGTACTGCCTTGGGCTGCTCGTGGATTTCCTTCATCATGAAATGCTCAAAGCCTGCTTTTTCGGCAGCTTCGGCATCCCATTTGATTTCGGTCAACGGTTTTTCGATTACTTCTTCATCAACGTTGTAGAAGGTAACCTCGCCGTTAGCCAGACGAGCCATTTCCAGATTGCCGATGTAATATACCTTACGGGTGTATTTCAAAATAGCAGGCACGTCGCTGGCAACATAGCATTCGCCGTCCTGTACGCCGATAATCATCGGGCTGTCCTTACGGGCAACATAAATTTCACCGGGATATTCCTTGAACATTACTGCCAAAGCATAGGAGCCGCGCATACGGATCATGGCATGGCTCAAAGCATCGGTCGGAGTATGCTCGTACTTTTTATAGTAGTAGTCAATCAGCTTAACGGCAACCTCGGTATCAGTCTGAGAATAGAAGGTATAGCCGTTATGCAGCAGCTTTTCCTTCAGCTCCTGATAGTTTTCGATAATACCGTTGTGTACGGCAACTACATTGCCATCAGCACTTGCATGCGGATGCGCATTAGTTTCGGAAGGCTCGCCATGGGTTGCCCATCTGGTATGACCGATACCGCAGGTACCGATGAGGCTTTGACCACCGTTAGTCTTGGCGTAAAGCTCCTTCAGACGGCCCTTGGCCTTTACAATCTGCACCTGCGCACTGCCGTCGCGCACTGCGAGGCCGGCAGAATCGTAACCACGATATTCAAGCTTAGACAGACCATCTAACAGAATAGGCGCTGCCTGCTTATTTCCACAAAATCCAACAATACCACACATAAATACTTTTCCTCTTTTTCTACTATTTTTTTCTTTTTGCCTTATGCTTCAAAGCCATTAGGGTTGTTCTTCTGCCAGTTCCAGGAATCGCGGCACATGTCCTCAATACCCAGCTCTGCCTTCCAGCCAAGCTTTTCCCACGCCTTTGACGGATCTGAATAGCAGGTGGCAATATCCCCTGCACGACGTTGGTCAATTACATAAGGTATCTTAATTCCAGTAGCCTTTTCAAATGCTTTGACTAAATCCAGCACTGAATAGCCAATACCTGTACCAAGATTATACACCTCTACGCCGCATTTGTCATCTATTGCCTGCAAAGCTTTCACATGACCTTTAGCCAAATCCACTACATGAATAAAGTCACGCACGCCAGTACCATCAGGAGTGGGATAATCATTACCAAAAACATGCAGACGCTCCAGCTTGCCAACAGCTACCTGAGTAATATACGGCATCAGGTTATTGGGAATGCCATTGGGATTTTCGCCAATCAGACCGGAGCTGTGCGCACCGATAGGGTTAAAGTAACGCAGCAGAACCACATTCCACTCCTGATCAGCTACATACATATCACAAAGTATTTGCTCCAGCATCGACTTTGTCTGGCCATAAGGATTAGTGCACTGCCCTTTAGGACAGGTTTCCGGAATAGGCACTACAGCAGGATTACCGTAAACAGTAGCCGAAGAGCTGAAAATAATATTCTTACAGCCTGCTTTACGCATTACGTCCAGCAGTACCAGAGTACCGGAAATATTGTTCTCATAATACTCCAATGGCTTCTGTACCGATTCGCCCACTGCTTTCAAACCGGCGAAATGAATACAGCAGTCAAAGCTATGCTCATCAAAAACTTTTTGCAGGCCGGCACGATCCCTGATATCAGTTTCATAAAAAGGGATTTGCTGACCAGTGATTTTTTCTACACGCTGCAGTGCCAGCCTGCTGGAATTAACAAGATTATCTACTACTACAACACTGTGACCAGCTTTAAGCAGTTCAATGACAGTATGCGAGCCGATGTAACCAGCTCCGCCTGTGACTAAAATATGCATTTTTTCACCTCAATTTTTTCGCATCAGGCAGCTATTAATTTCTGCCTACAGTATTATTTTACGACCTTTCGCCTTAAACTAAGGTGAACAAGCCAACAACCTAATTCATGATGTCAGCTACCAATAATAGGCTTATTTTCCATCGTATTTACCAGCTTAGAAAGCTGCCATTTTATTGTTTCCGCCGGCTTGTCGTAATTGCCCATTTCACGCAGTCCGCTTTCACGCACGCGTTTCTTCAGCAGTTTATTGCCATCCTTTTTATAAACGAAAAGGTCTGCAGACGCTGCAACGCGTACATAGGTATCGTTGTCAAAGCGCATGCTCCAACCGCTCACAAGTGTTTCGTCCATTTCATAGATGCGTGCAACAACCAGCACATCCATTTTGCTTTTTTCCGCCAAAGCGGCTAAAGATGCTGCATCCAGCTTCACACCATCACGCACAGCCTGGCTCACCAGCTTCTGCGCCTCGCCGCCATCTATGATTTGATAATCTGGAAAGCGATAGCCCAGCTTGACCATCTGGCGCCACTCCTTATAAACAGCGCCGTCCACGCCGCCGTCCTGGTCGATTACCACAAAGCCCACAGGACGCTCCGCAAAATCGGCCCGCGCCGTCTGCGGCAAAACAGCTGTAAACAAGAACGCAAATACTGCCAAAAAGCAGACCTGCAGCAGCCATCTAATTTTTTTCATAAGAATCACCTGCCTGTTAATCGGCATTCGCTGCCAACAGCAGCTCAACAGCTCCGCGTGTCACCTGCACCATATAGCCGAAGGCACGCTGATAAACATCAGGCGGTGCTACGCTTTCGCTCTGCGTGCGCTTAACTACCACGCCGCAGACAGCACCAGCCTCTAAGCCTAACGCCTGCGAGGTCACGAACAAAGCGGAGGTTTCCATTTCATAGTTCAGCACGCCCAGCGCCTGCCATTCCTGCATCGTCCCACGGAAGCGGCGCGGTACATAGCCGGTGAAGCTGTCGTAACGCTCCTGCCCCGGCCAAAAAGTGTCGCTGGAGGCTGCAATGCCCAAATGATAGGGAGCACCGGCGTTCTTGGCTGCCAGTACCAGTGCTGTTGTCACCTCAAAGCTGGCAACGGCAGGAAACTCCAACGGCGCATAATGCTGCGAGGTGCCGTCAAGGCGAACGGCAGCCTTATCAATAATAATATCACCGAGATTAACCTTTTCCTGAATTGTTCCCGTCGTACCGAAGCGGATGAGCTTTTTGATGCCCATACGCGCCAGCTCTTCCAGACAAATTGCTACGGAAGGACCGCCCATACCAGTAGAGCAGACAAGTACCGGAGTATCGCTGATTTTAGTCAGCCAGCTGGTGTATTCGCGATGGCTGGCAATAAAGCTTGCATCACTGCCCAAGGCCTTCGCTAAAGGCTCTACACGTCCGGGGTCACCGGGAAGCACGGCAACAGTTGCGCCCTGCAGCTGCTGTGCCGAAAAACCTACATGGTATAAAATCTCCTCAGGTGCTGCGTAATGTTTGCTCATATTGTCCACCTCTTTCAAAACAAGTCCGCTTTAGTTCCGGTAAGGGTTGGTTCTATTTTCATATAATCGGCAATCGTCTGTCCTATATCGGCAAAAGTCTGCATAGGCTTAAGCTGCTTGCATTCAATGCCTGCTCCCGAAAAGAGTACGGGAATTTTTTCGCGCGTATGGTCCGTGCCGCTCCAGCTGGGGTCATTGCCGTGGTCCGCCGTCATCAGCAGCAAATCGTCCGGATGCAGCAGAGCGGTAATTTCCGGCAGTCTGCTGTCGAAATATTCCAGTGCCTCACCATAGCCCTGAATGTCACGGCGATGTCCGTAGGAGGAATCAAAGTCAACAAAATTAGTAAAGACAATGGTATTATCCGGAGCATCGGCTACAGCCTGCTTCGTTGCATCTACCAGCTTATCCATGCCGCCTGCCGCATAATGCTTCGTAATGCCGCGATGTGCAAAAATATCAGCAATCTTGCCTACGGCGTAAACGCTGCCGCCGGCTGCAACCATTTTATCAAGCAATGTCGGCTGCGGTGCCGGTACTGCGTAATCGTGACGGTTGGTTGTGCGGGTAAAATCCGCAGCACAGGTGCCGACGAACGGACGCGCTATTACCCGGGCAATATTATAAGGTTGTACCAGCTTAAAAGCCAGCTTGCACAGGTCATTCAAGCGCTCCAGACCAAAGGCCTCCTCGTGCGCTGCTATCTGCAGCACGCTGTCGGCAGAGGTATAAATAATCGGCTTGCCGCTTCTTACATGCTCCTCGCCCAGCTCCTTGATGATTTCGGTACCGCTGGCATGACATTCGCCCAGCACACCCGGCAAATTACCTTGGCTGATAATTGCATCCACCAGCTCCTGCGGAAAGCATTTCGGCACATCAGGGAAATAGCCCCAGTCAAATTTAACCGGCACACCGCTGATTTCCCAATGTCCGCTCAGCGTATCCTTACCGCGGCTGACCTCCTGCGCATAGGTATAAGCACCGATTGTATGCTCGGTGCCCAAGCCTGCCGGCAACGCTTCGCCGCGGCTCAGCTCGGCAGCTGCCTGCAGTCCGTGCTCAGCCAGATGCGGCAAATGCAGCGGCTTCGGCGCTTCGCCTGCGTGACGCGGATTTTTTGCCAGCCAATCGCAGATATGGCCCAAGGTATCTGCACCCTTATCACCGTAAGCTTCGGCATCATGGGCATAACCGATACCGAAGGAATCCAACAACAGAATAATAGTACGAGCCATTTTTTCACCTGCTTTCTTATGCAAAAGGGAGCTGCTAACACCAACGCTAAACAACTCCCCTAAAATCAGAATCCTAAGCTTTCGCCGACTAAAATAACTTTAATGCGTCCCTTGCTGCGGCTGGTGCGTGTAATAACAATCTGCGAACAGATGCAGTCCGCGGAAAGGCAGTCACCGCAAAGGCCGGCTTTATAACAAGGTGTCTGCAGACCGGCAAACCTTTTGGCATTTATCGGCGCAGCTACATTGCGCGCTCTGTCCATTGCAGCCTCCAAGGAGCCTGTAACCTTGTTCATACCGGCAATAACCAGCACCTGCTTCGGTCCGTAAATCAAAGCGGCGCAACGGTTGCCGTTACCATCGATATTTACCAGCTGACCATCACTGCTGATGGCATTGCTGCTCATTAAATATGTATCACACAAAAGCGCCTGACGCATCAATTCTGTTTTTTCTTCCGGAGTTGCTGCCGCAGCTCTGTCGATAACCTTATTGCGCTCCTTTACTGCGCTCAAAAGGCCTATTTCATCAATCGTTACAGAACCGCCCCAGGAAACAACATCCTCCTGCGGAATCAGCGCCAATGCCTGCTCGAGCGCTGTCTGCTTATCAGCACAATAATAAGCATCAAAGCCACGCAGCTTCAGTTTTTTTACCAGCGTTGCGCCCAAAGCCTCATTGCGCAATATTTCAGCCTGCTGCATAGAATCTCCTCCTGTTCCATTAACAAGCTACTGTTGATTATTCTTCGATATCACCGATTGCTACTTCATCAATGCCGTCTTCCTCTGCCAGATATACATTGATAGCTTCCTTATGGGAGGTAGGAACATTTTTGCCGGCAAAGTCAGCACGGATTGGCAGCTCGCGATGTCCGCGGTCAATGAGTACTGCCAGCTGAATAGCCTTCGGACGGCCCATATCCATAACTGCATCAAGAGCAGCACGGATAGTACGACCGGTGTACAGCACATCATCAACAAGAATTACGGTTTTGCCGTTCAGATCCAGGTCAATTTCTGTACCGTGTACAATCGGATTATATGCAAGAGTAGACAGGTCATCACGATAAAGAGTGATATCCAGCATTCCTACCGGCAGCTCAACATTCTCTATATCTTTAATTGCTGCTGCCAGACGTTCCGCAATAGGTACACCGCGGGTACGGATACCGACAATAACAACATTGTCTACGCCTTTATTTCTTTCGATAATTTCATGAGAAATACGGACAATTGCACGGCGCATAGCCTCTGCATCCATAATAACATTCTTTTTAACAAAATTGCTCATTTGGCTCACCTCTTATTTTTATTCAGGCTTTTTAACCTGCTATCAAGACTGCCCTAAGGCAGAACTCTGCTAATTAAACTGTCCCAAGCGCAGGCGGGTAACAATCTTATGCATATCCTCCGGCAGGGGAGCTTCAAAGCTCAAGCGTTCTCCCGTACGCGGGTGGGTGAATTCCAGTGTCTGCGAATGCAAAGCCTGTCCCTGAATGCTGAAGGGAGTTTTCATCGGAGAATATTTCGGGTCACCAACCAAAGGATAACCCAGATACTCCATATGTACGCGAATCTGATGCGTGCGGCCTGTTCGCAGGCGGCAGCGCACAATAGTATATTTGCCGAAGCGCTCCAGTACCTCGTATTCGGTAACAGCGTCGCGTCCGCCCTCCTTGACAACCGCCATTTTCTTACGGTCGTTTTTATCACGGGCGATAAGCGTTTCAATCACGCCGCTGTCTGTCTTTATGTTGCCGCGTACTACAGCAAGATAGGTACGCTGGGCGGTTTTAGCCTGTATCTGCTGCGACAGAGAAAGATGCGCCGCATCATTCTTGGCACAAATCATAATACCGCTGGTATCCTTATCCAGGCGGTGGACAATGCCGGGACGAATGACACCGTTAATACCGGATAAGTTTTTGCAATGATACAAAAGCGCATTGACCAGCGTCCCACTTAAATTACCAGCCGCCGGGTGGACTACCATCCCGCGCGCTTTGTTGACAACAACAACATCCTCATCCTCATAAATAATATCCAGAGGAATGTTTTCCGGCTGTACATCCAGAGGCTGCGGCTCAGGCAGAGTAACATCAATTTCGTCACCCAGACGCAGCTTGTAGTTGGATTTCAGCACCTTGTTGCCGCGCACCGCACGGCCCTCCTCCAGCAGCTTCTGCATATTCGAGCGTGTAAGCTCCAGCATTGCCGCCAAGCCTACATCGGCACGCTGTCCGGCCTCTTGTTCAGTTATAATCAATCGTTGCTGCTCAGCAGCTCCGTTTTCAATATGCTCCATATAATCAAACCTACTCCCACACAAATTGCTATATCGGCCACATTAAATATCGGCCAGATACGAAAATCAAAAAAGTCAATTACCACACCGCGTGCAGTGCGGTCAATCAGGTTACCCAAAGCACCGCCGGCAAAAAGCGCTGTTCCCCAGCAGGCCATTACGCCCATTTTAGTAATCTCCTCGCGCATATACCAGACACCGCCGATTACCGCAAGCGCAATCAACACGAACAGCCAACGGCTGCCCTCCAGCATGCCGAAGGCGGCACCACGATTCAGTATAAACGTCCAATGAAATACATTATTAATCACCGGTACGCTCTCCCCTAACGCAAAATGTGTTACCACATAATACTTTGTTGCCTGGTCCAGCAGGACCACCAGCAAAGCTAATAAACCATAAATCATTTTTTTCTCCTATTATCTTGATATGTATATTATAACACACTAAAGACATAAAAATACAGATGACACAAAAACTTAATGAAAAAAAGCCATTGCATATTTCCGCAATGGCTTTCGTAAATACTAATTAATTATTTTCAGTTGCCAGTTCTTCACGAATCTCAGCAAGCTGTTTGCGACGGCTGTGAACCTTTTCCCAGTGCTCGAAGTACAGCTTGGTTTCTGCTACAACCACACCGCTCAGGCCCAGCAGAGCAATCAGGTTAGGAATAGCCATCAGACCGTTAACGATATCGGCAATAATCCAAATCATTTCCAGCTTCAGGAATACGCCCAGACCTACCAGAATAATGTAACCGATACGGTAAGGCATGATGCATTTTACGCCGAAGAGATATTCTGCGCAACGCTCGCCGTAATAGCTCCAGCCGATAATAGTGGTGAAAGCGAAGAGTACCAGACCACCGGTCAGGACATACTTGGCAACAGCCGGGAAAGCAGAAGCGAAAGCAGCCTCAGTCAGAGCAGCACCGTTCAAATCGCCGGCCCAGGCACCGCTGACGATAATGGACAGGCCGGTCATGGTGCAGATGATGATGGTATCGATAAAGGTACCGGTCATAGAAACAAGGCCCTGTTCTGCAGGCCATTTGGTTTTTGCTGCAGCTGCTACGATAGGAGCAGAGCCTAAGCCGGATTCATTGGAATAAATGCCGCGGGCAATACCGCTGCGCATAGCCAGCATAATTCCGGCACCGGCAAAGCCGCCTGCTGCTGCCGTACCGTTGAAGGCACCGTCGATAACCAGCTTAATTGCAGCCGGCAAAGCATCAGCATAAAATACCAGCACGGAAACGGTTGCGATAACATAAACAGCAGCCATGAAAGGAACAATCTTGCTTGCTACGTTAGCAATGGATTGCAGACCGCCGATAATAACAACAGCAACAAGAACAGTCAGGATTGCTGCTACAACGTATTCGGAAACGCCGAAGGATACATTAACAATAGAGGTGATGGCATTTACCTGAGTAAAGGTACCGCTGCCCAGGCAGGCAGTCATAACGCCGAAGATAGAGAACATTACAGCCAAAGGCTTGAATTTTTTGCCCAGGCCCTGTTCAATATAGTACATCGGACCGCCGGAAGCGTTGCCGTTTTCATCATAGGTACGATACTTAACAGCCAGCACGCCTTCGGAATATTTGGTTGCCATACCGAAGAAAGCAGCCAGCCACATCCACAGCAGAGCACCGGGACCACCGAGCTTAATTGCCGTTGCTACGCCAACGATATTACCGGTGCCGACAGTTGCAGCCAAAGCAGTGCACAAAGCCTGAAAGCTGCTTACATCACCTTCGCCCTTGCTGCGGGCGGTAAAAATCAGCTGCAAGGCTTTAGGCAGCTTCATAACCTGAAGCAGGCCAAGACGGACGCTCATTAAAATGCCTGTGCCGATGAGCAAAATCATCAAAGGCGGGCCCCAAATAAAGCTGTCAATAGAATTCAAAAGTTCCAACATAAAAAAATTCCCCCCAGTAAAAAATTAAAACACGTTTACAATTTAAGGCTTTTTCCCGAAGCCCATGTATAGTATTGTATCACATCAATATATAGTGTACAATACTTCACACGATTGTATACACGTATTCTTCTTAGTGGCAGGGAATAGTGTGACAAATCACTGCATGCAAAGCAAAAAGCCTCCGTCTGCGGCCAAAGGCCACAGGCAGAGGCTTCTATTCCTTAATCAGCAATGCTTATTTTACTTCGCATTCTACACGTGCCAGGATAAAGCACAAATCAGACAAACGGTTCAGGCAAACCAGAACATTGGGGTTAACCGGTTCGGTTTCAGCCAGACGCAGCAGGCAACGCTCAGCACGACGGGTAGTAGTGCGTGCGATGTCCAGTGCGGCAGCACCTACAGTATCACCGGGGATAATGAAATGGCCCAGCGGCTGCAGCAGAGAATCAAACTTGTCGATTGTATCTTCAAACAGCTTAACGTGTTCTTCTTTGATGTAAGGTTCGGGCAGGTTGAGGCTGGCAATGTCAGCCATCACAGACATGAGCAGCTTTTGTACATTGAAAATGGTTTCACGCACATCCTCACGCGTAACCTGAGCACGTGCCAAACCTAATGCCGAGGAAATTTCATCCACAGTACCATAGGCTTCTACACGCAGGCTTTGCTTGGGAACACGTTCTCCGGTGTACAAACCGGTAGTTCCTTTGTCACCGGTTCTGGTATAAACAGCAGCTTTCTTCATTTCTGCACCATCCTTTCCGTGAGAGTGTAACCCCTCTCAGTCAGCTCATGGCCGCCGAAAGGCTAAAGTTAATTAGTAAATTTCTTCCGGAGCGAAGAAGTTGTTGATTTCGCGTTCAGCAGCTTCCGGGCTGTCGGAACCGTGAACAATGTTTTCACCGATGCTCAGAGCGAAGTCGCCGCGGATAGAACCGGGAACTGCTTCGATCGGGTTGGTAGCACCGTTCAGTTGACGAACAGCTTTGATAGCGTTTTCGCCGCGGATTACAGCGCAAACCAGCGGAGCGGAGGTAATGAAGTCAACCAGTTCGCCGAAGAAGGGTTTGCCTTCATGCTCAGCATAGTGGAATTTAGCTTGAGCTTCGGTAACTTTAACCAGTTTCAGAGCTGCAACTTGCAGGCCTTTGTGTTCGAAACGAGCGATGATATCGCCAATCAGATTTTTCTTAACTCCATCAGGTTTTACGAGTACGAGTGTTTGTTCCATTTGTAAATCTCTCCTTAAAGTGTAATTAAATTTTTTATACTAACCCAGTCACCGATGTGACTTAGAGGTATAGCTGAATTGTTAACGGATACCCATTTTTCTTGCCTGCTCACGCAGCAGCTGAACTCTTTCCTCGGTTGCGGGGTGAGTACTGAAAAGCTGCTTGGCATCAACACCGGCAAAGGGGTTGATAATAAACATATGCGCAGTTGCTTCGGTAGCACCGGGCATTACGCGACGCTCCGCATAGGCTTCAATCTTCAGCAGGGCATCAGCCAGAGCATTGGGATTGCCGCAAAGCTCACCGCCGGATTTATCTGCCATATATTCGCGGGAACGGGATACTGCCATCTGAATCAGCATAGCTGCCAGAGGCGCCAAAATCATAACCAGAATAGAAGCGATAGGATTACGGCTTTCGCCATTCTCATCACGGCCGCCGCCAAAGAACATCCCCCATTGGGCAATCGTGGAAATAGCACCTGCCATAGAAGCGGCAATAGTACTTACCAAAATATCACGATGCATAATATGGCTCAGCTCATGACCTAAAACACCGGCCAGCTCTTCCTTGGTCAGCATATCTGCCAGCGCAGTATTTACCGCAACGGCAGCATGCTCCGGATTTCTGCCGGTAGCAAAAGCGTTAGGCACCGGACTATTGATAATATAAACCTTCGGCATAGGAATATTGGCTTTTTTAGCCAGCTTTTCTACTATTCCGTACAGCTCCGGCGCACTGTTGCGGTCAACCTGTTGTGCATCATAGTGTGCCAAAACCATCTTATCGCTGTTCCAATAAGCAAAGAAGTTCATTGCCACGCCTACAAAAAGCATTACGGTCATGCCGCGCAGACCACCGAAGAAGTCGCCCAGGAGCATCAGCAGCGCTGTCATTAACGCCATTAAAAACGCTGTTTTCATCTAAGTAATTTCCTCCTCATAAAAGACCTGCACTGTAAACAGGTACAGGCATTAATAGAATACATTTTCAACATATCTATTATAACAAGTAATTACTTATTTTTCAATTTGGGCCTTGATAGAGTTTAACATATTTTCACTGTTTTCACGAACTTTTTTCTTAAGAATAGGATTCAGGAGGCCGGCAATCATCGGAATACCGAACTCAAAATCAACTGCCAGCGTTACCTCGCAGCCGTCAGCCTGCGGTGTAATAAGCCAGGAGCCTTCCATTTTCTTTAAATCACCCTCGGTCTGAGCGTAGGTAATTTTCAGCTCCTCAGGATAGAAGGTATCGCGCTCGGTCCAGACGATTTTGCGTCCGTCAACATTACTTACCCAGTGAGAAACAGTGTAATTCTCACCGCGCTCCAAGATTTCTACGCTTACCAGGTCATGCATAAAGTTAGGGTAAGCAGCCATATCCTTGATAATATCATAAATTTTTGCACCATCACCCTTGATGGTGGTTTTGCTCTCTACATAAGGCATAATCTTATCTCCTCTTATAAATCTTCAATAACATCCGCGGTTTCCTTAACAGCGCCTCTGAAAGCCTCCAGAACATGGTCAATAACCTCTTTAGGCATAATCAGCGGCGGCTCCATACGGATAACCTTAGGATTGTTCAAGGTATAAGCAACAATAATGTGCTGGTTAATCATCAGGCTCATCAGCATACCGCCGGCACCCTCTTTGGTCAGCTCAATGCCGATCATCATACCGCGACCGCGTACTTCCTTAATAACGGAAGGATATTCCGCAGCGATAGCCTCCAGACCAGCCTTCAGATAAGCACCTGCCTCACGTCCGCGACGCAGCATATCCTCTTCCTTAATAGCCTTGATAGCTGCTACACCGGCAGCGCAGGCCAGCTGGTTGCCGCCAAAGGTAGAGGTGTGCAGAAACGGTGCTTCAATAAGACCGGCCCAGGCACGCGGAGTACCGATAATCGCACCTATTGGCATTACGCCGCCGCCCAAAGCCTTAGCGCAGGCCATCAGGTCGGGAGTAACGCCGTCATGGTTAACGCCGAACCATTCGCCGGTACGGCCGATACCGGTCTGTACCTCATCGGCAATCAGCAGAGCACCCTTCTTCTCGCAGATTTCCTTCACCTCACGCAGGTAACCCGCAGGCGGAACAATAATACCGCCCTCGCCCTGAACAGGCTCCAGAATAACGGCAGCAGTATCTTCATCAACAGCAGCATCAACAGCTGCGGCGTCGCCGTATTCTACATGAGTAAAGCCATCGAGCAGCGGTTTAAACGGCTCGCGATACATATCACGTCCGGTTGCAGTTAAGCTGCCAAAGGTTTTGCCGTGAAAAGCATTCTTTGCAGCAACGAACTTTTTGCGTTTTGTTGCCAGACGTGCTACCTTCAGGCAGCCTTCAACGGATTCGGTACCGCTGTTGACAAAAAAGCTGTACTGCAGCTCACCGGGAGTAATCTCGGCCAGTGCCTCCGCCAAATCAGCCATCGGACGGTTGAACAGCACCTTGCCGCACATCGGCATAGCATGCAGCTCTTTTTCCACAGCCTCGACAACCTTCGGATGACGATGACCTAAAGCAAACATACCGTAACCGCCTAGGCAGTCAATGAACTCCTGACCTTCACTGTCGGTAATAGTCCAGCCCTCAGCATGGCCTTCAATGCTTGCCAGGCCCATAAAGCGGAATAGCTTTGCCTGAGCGGGATTGATATACTTTTCATATTTACCGATTGTTTCTTCTACATAATTAGACATTTTCTTACCTCGATTCAGTTTATGTAAATTAGAGTTTTGCAAACAGAATATGTACACATAAGAGCCTCTCCTTGGGGAGACAAGGTGAATTGCCCGTAGGGCAAGAGAAGGCGCCCTGGGG
>OLSA01000036.1_pt1 | contig 88715 bp, 120 predicted proteins | sample 1672731 | NCBI WGS metagenome assembly OLSA01 (sample SAMEA3136718, study PRJEB25190) | human gut metagenome | biome: human gut; feature: human-associated habitat; material: faeces | place: Austria | collected 2013
TCTTTGTACAGCGGCTCGATTGGAATATCCGCGGCACTGGATACCGACAAAAAGCCTACATCCACCACGCCATTTTTTATCCAGTAAACAACATCATCATACGTTCCCTGAAAAATTTCCATACTGATATCCGGATATTCTTCATGGAAAGAATGAATCAGCTCCGGAATCCAGTTCGTACAGACGCTGGAAAAACATCCGACTTTTACTTTTCCCTGTTTTAATCCGTTAAATTCCGATATCGCCTGCTGTAAACTTTCATCACTGTTCAAAACTGCATTTACATAAGGAAGAAGCCGCTCTCCATAATTGGTAAGCGTCACGCCGCTTTTGGCGCGGTTTAATACGCAGAAACCAAGTTCTGCCTCCAGCGAAGATACCGCATGACTGACTGCCGATGGCGTAAGCCCCAGCAAATCCGCCGCCTTCCGAAAACTTCCCTGCTCCGTAACGGTTTTGAACACCTGGTAGGTAAGTAACGTCATTTACCTGCCTCCTCTCTTATCCTATCATACCAAAAGGCAGGGCAGGATGCAACTATGCAATAATGGCATTATCCTTGATTTGGTTAATAATTTTCACGAATTCTAACTGCTCCTCACGTGTAAATATCACGCTGAATTTATAAGGACGATCAAAGGGTGCTTTCATCAAATCCAGTACATTATTCACATATCCATTCTCAACCACATAGTCCACAACCTGTTCAATAAAATGAATCTGTTCCGCATTCGGCCGCTCTTTCGCAATAAACGCCGCAAACGCTGCATATGCTGCATCCCGGTCCATTTTTGCGATTTTACGAATCAGCAAGCCAAACGGCGTATCCTGATAATTCATTTCGTAATCCTCTACCGTTCCCAGTTCCTCCGTGAAAATTCTTTCCAATTCCTTATAATCATCCGCTGAAATTGGCTTATTATAAAGAAGTTTATTAATAGCCGGCTCATTTCTATGCGCTGCTATGTACTCATTTACTTTTTCTCTATAATCTTTTGCTTTATCTGCAATATTCAAAAGAATATTTTTATATGCGTGTGTTTTTAAATTTTTGTATGATGGCATAACCTCTGGTATGTAAATTTTAAGTATATTATCTTCATATTTTGCTTTATACTCATTACTAATAGTTTCTATTTTTTGAGTTCCATAGGTTACTGTTTTATTATACAACTTGATTTGGTTTAATATGCTGTATCTTCTTTTTTCTAAATTTCTTAAAAATGATTCTATTTGTAAATTATTTGGATTTTGTGCTAATGTAAGTGAATGTATGCTATTTTCTAAACTTAATAAATCATCTAATAAATCTTTCGTTAAAATCATAAAAAGGTCCTTTCTAAATATGATAGGGCAAATTTAAGATAATTACTATTCTTCTTTTTCTTCTAGTGCATCATAAGCTTCAAAAATTTCTTTTGTCAATAATTCTCTTGTTTCTTGATTAAGTGGATAGCACAAATCTCTATATGCTCGTTTTTCTTGTCTTAATCTTCTTGAAGGCATTGCAACAAATCTTCCATTTCGTTCATTTTCCAATATTTTAATACCTCTAATAATAAAAGAGTTATTAAAAATAACATTTGCATACCCAAGTAATGCACCCCTTTGTTTAATTTTAAAAATTTTAATGTCTGTAATTTCCATACTACAAATCCTCCTATAAATTTATTTTTGAAGGGTAATTTTAAGGAAGATTAAAAACTTATTTTATTTACCTGTTCTAGGTAACACAATTTCATGTTTTTCTTCTGGAATGTGTGTAATTGTAGTCCACTTGCTATTAGCTTCAGCAGTTACTCCAAAATATGTACCAACAGTTTTAGTGTGGTTTGTAAATGTGTCATTTTCTTTTAGTGTGTCAAAAGATTTACAATTCATTGTTGGAGATGTGCTTTCTCTAAATCCTTTTTCTACTTTTCCAAAATCAAAACAAGTTTCTGTTATATATTCATCATCTGCAAGTACAATTTGTGTAAAATCTAAATCGTAATTTTCATTTGTGCTTAAATCTTCTTTAAATAGTACATAATCATTTGATTTATTTGTTTTATAATATACTTTATAAGTCAAGTCTTGATTCCAAGTACCAGTAGTCATTTTTTGTAATCTTATATAATCTGTTGGAATATAATCATACCATTTAAAATTGTCTAAATAAACATTAGAGTTATTGGCTACATTAGAAAATTCATAATTTACATCTTCACCTGGTTTTATTTCAGTAGTTCCAGTTTTATCTACATCAACAGTTATATCAGTTGGCTCATTTTTAATTGTTTTCTTAATAGTTTCTCCATTGTTTGCAATTTCAAATTCAAATGTATCTTCATTCAATAAATAATAATTTGAGCCTGTTTCTAATTCTTTTAGATAGTATTTTCCTTTATACAAATCTTGACTTGTTGCAATACCATCTTTGTCTGTAACTAATGTTTCGATTAGATTATCTTTTTCATCATATAATCCAAATTTTGCACCTTCTAATTTTTTATTTTCATCTTTTGAATCAACTTTTGTAATTTCTACTTTTCCTTTTATTCTTTCGTTTTCAAATTTAATATTTGTAATTTGATTTTCTTTTAATTCTATTGTTTCTACTTTATCAGATAAAACATAAGTATCTAATGTTTTAGTTTCTCTTAATTTTAGTTTAGCAAAATCTCTTATTGCATATCTTGAAGTTAAGGCTTCACCGTTTTCATCAGTAATAATTTTTTCTAATACTTTGTCATTTTCATCTAATACTTCAAATTCAACGCCTTCAAGTTTTACTTCGTTATTATCTTTGTCAACTTTTATCACTTTTACTTGACCTTTTTTAAGTTCATTTTCAATATTTTTTGTAGTTTCTTTGTCCCATTCTACTTTTATTTCTGTATCATTAGCAAGGTTGTACCATTTGTTAGTTTTTGTTTCTATCAGTTTATAATTTCCTGTACGAAGATTTTTTATTTCCAATTCACCATTTACATCTGTATAATATGTTCCAATGATTTTCTTAAATTCTTCGGAATATAGTTTAAATTCTACATTTCCTAATACAACCTTTTTATTATCTTTATCTATTTTATATACTTTAATATTTCCTTTTTTGTGTTCATTTTTAATAGTTTGTGTATTCGTTTGGTTATATTCTACATTTACATCAAATGACTTTTCACTTAATATGTAATTTGAATTTGTAGATATTTCCTTTAAAACATAATTTTCTTGATATAAATTTGAAAAAGATGCTTCACCATTTTTATTAGTTGTACTATTAGCAATTACAGTTCCATCTTTTTTTGTTAGTTGGAATGTAACTCCTTCTATTGGTTGGTTAGTATCTACATCATTTTTTACTATTTTTATTTTTCCTGTGTTTGTTTTAACATTTAATTTTGCCATACCAGTTACATCGCCAAATGGATCAAATGTAAGTAAGTAATTTTGTGTTCCTGGTACAGTTGTCTCTCCATAAAATACTGGGTATGTTTTGCATTTTGCTTGTAAAGTTATTGTAACATCAATGTCTTTATTAAGTTCAGTTTTTGGAACTTTAATTTTAAAATGTTCACTTCCAGCAAATGAATTTTGTTCATTATTTGACATATTTGTTATTTTGCTTCCATTAGGCAATCCATTTGTTGCAGTAATTATATACTGACTTGTTTCTACTGGACTATTTATACTATATTCTTGCGAATAATAATCTCCATCTTCTGTAAATCCACCAACTTTATTTGCAGATACTTCTGTATTAGCTGGTGTTTGTGAGCCATTTCTACCAATATCTACTAATCTAACAATAGCATTTTTTATTGCTTCACCTCTGGAATCTCCACCTCTATAATATGTGGTTGGGTCCGTTCCATAAATTATACAATAGATACTTTGTTTAGTAGCAACAAAAGCATCATACTTATTTTCTAATCCTAGACTTTCAGGACTTTGATATGGATAAGAATTTATTGCAACTCTCCAAATTCTAACATCATTTATAACTTGATTTACATTAACAGAATAAGCATCTCCTGCAGCTTGACCACCAACACCGGGTAAGTCTCTATTTAAACAGTATGCAGGATATTGAACGCCACCATTTTCATAATATGCAAACGTTGTAATGATATAAGACCATACATTTTTTGCACTATTATAAAATTGTAAATGGTAACCACAATCTCCACCATTTTGGACATAAGCAGAACTGATTTCTGTAGCATAAGTAAAGTTTGAAAATGCAGATAATATTGTTAGTAGTACCATTATTAAGGCAATACTCTTTTTTGTAATTGATTTTAACATATTAAAAATTCCTCCTATATTTATTTAGAAAGGCTTTAATATAAGAGAAAACACTATATAAAAAAAGCCCCTTAAATAGAGCTTTCTTAGTTATAAAATATAACACATAGTCATTATTAAATTTCCACTTTTATAATAATCTTCAGCGTAAATTCGTATTGTTCCAAATTTGTATTTCAAATAATTTATTACTCTACTTTCTGTATAAGTAAATTGATTTGTTTGTGCTTTTATTGAACTATCCACAACTATGTTGTAACCATATTGTTTCATAAAATCTGATTCATTGTTTTGCATAACACCCCTGATTTTATTTATCATTTCATCATTTCTTACATATTTTTCAGTATTAGCTGGTGTTGTAGTTTGAGTTGGTTTTGAATCTTCTTTTTTAGGTGTTTCATTAGTAGAAGTAACCGTAGATTTATTCTCTGTATTTTTAGGAGTTTCTACCTTCTTAGTTTCCACCTGTGTTGTTGTTTTTGGCTTTGTTTCTATTTGTTTATTATTTCGTTTTTCTGATGCAACTTGTGGCTTGGTTTCAGTAGGCTTATTTGAAGTATTACTTTCTTCTTGAGTAGGAGTAGTTTGAGCTTCCATTTGTTCTTCAGCAACAGTTGCTACATTATTATCTTCTTGAACTTCTGCTGTTTGTATATCTGTTGTATTTTCTACTACATCATTTGGTATTACTTCATTTTGTGGTAAATCACTGCTTTCTAAATTTTGATTATTTCTGCTATATAAAAATAAAGCTACACAAATAATAATTATAAAAGCTAAAATACTAATAATTACTATGCTAATTTTTTTCTTATTCATAAAACATCACCCTTTCATATTTTTTATTATTTCTAGGGTAACATCATTTATATTATTTTGACAATGCTCAAAAGAAAAAATTTTTTATTTTATTTCTTTTGCTTGAACACAAAGTCTTAAATCTTTTTGTCCTTTTACACAAGTAATAAGTGTCAATACATTAGTGTCAGTATTTTTCAAAGAGTCCCAATCTGTTTCACTAATTTTTGAAACATTACTTACTTCGTATTCTTTTGTGCCTAAAAAGCAAGTGTACTGTATCTTATCTCCATTAGACAAAGTATGTAATTTAGCCCAATATGAATTAGTATTATGTGCTGCTAGGCATACATTTCCCTCAAGATATGGTGTATTTGTAAAATGACCAACACCTTTTGCAAGGGTTTGCATAGAAGTACCTTCATAAATTAATCCTTCAAAATTTATTTTATCAATTTTAATAACACCAAGTACATTTTCTCCATCAATTTGTAACATTAAATTATCAGTTGAATCAGCTTCATTATTATTATTTTCAGCATCTAATCTGTTTTGGGTATTATCGCTTGAATATTCTTCATACACATAGTCTATTTTGTTCTTATTCATAAAATACTTAACCACAAAAAATGTTGATATTATTGCAATAATCATAAAAGCAACCGTAACTGATATTATAATTACTTTTTTGTTCAAGACTAAAAATCCTCCTTCCATTAAAATTTTGAAATGTAGTTGTATCACCGCCTTTCAATTAGAATAGTTATAATACTTTAATTTAAGTATTTTTCTATATATTTTGAAATTTCAGAAAATGGTGTAGAAATAGCCACTTTTCTTTTTATATCTTCAATTTCAAAAGGATCAAAAATAAAGTCATATATGCCTAAAAAAAGAGCATCTTTTAATTCAGGGATTTGTTCATTTTCAAGAATTAAAATTACTCTTATATTTTTTTCTCTAACTTTAAACATAAAGTCTTTAAAATTGTACTTATTGGGTTGTAATGTAGCAATTAAGACATTTGCTTCTTTTTCTTCCAATATGTAATCTGGATAATATACAACTCTACTATTTTCAATGTTTTTGTTCAAATCTTTGTTTAATATTTCATTATCTGTGAAAATTAAAACCATTTTTTAGACCTCCTATTTAAAATAAGTTTCAGGATTTACAAAACTCCCATTTATTCTAACCTCAAAATGTGCATGTGCACCTGTTGAGTAACCAGTTGAGCCAACTTTTAAAACTGGCTCTCCTTGTTTTACTACTTGTCCTGTTTGTACTAAGATTTCAGAACCATGTGCATATAAAGTTACAATATTATTGCCGATGGTCTATCATTACCATATTTCCATAAGAATTGCTATATTTAGCAGATATAACCGTACCATCAGCCATTGCCACAAAATCTGCTCCGAATAGGTGCTCCAACATCTGTACCACTATGTAATTTATAAACTCCTGTAATTGGATGAGTTCTCATTCCAAAATGTGATGTAATTAATGTATAACCAGGTATTGGCCAAGTAAACATACCGTGTAGGAACAAGACTTTTACCATCAGTTATTATAGTGCTGGGTGTTGTTTCTTTATCTTTTAGCCATTCTGCATATTGTGCTTCGTAATCTTCACTTGAAAGTTTTTCTGCCATTTGCATATCATCTTCTGTTGTAAACATAGAGTCTACTACTGTGCATACTGCTAAAACAATTAAAAAAATTACTATAATAAAAGGAATAAATGGTTTAATTATTTTAAAAACGATTTTTTTGAATTTCTTTTTAATTTCATTCTTCGTTTTTTCCTTTAAACTCATTTTCAGCCCCTTTCTGCAAATTGCTTATATTGTTTAAATATTCAGTATTTTGCATAGACTTATTTTTATTGTTATAAGATGTTTGCTTTTTATATTTATATGAACTAAAATCGCCTTCAGCCATTTTTGCACCTACACTCAAATATGCTTTTGTTCCTTTTAATCCAACATTTGCAACGTTTTTTGCAATAGTTTTTGGTGTTATTTTTCCATTACTCATATTATTTTTATTATTCATTTCAGATTTTGGCATTGTTACATTTTCCTGTTTATTTTCTTTTGTAGGTGTCATTACATCTCTTATAGGATTTACATTTCCATTGTAATCTTTTTCATCAGATAAGTTTGCTACTGGATTTATAAATGATTTAGCCCTTGATATAATGCCTTTTAGTCCATTATTAGAATTACTATCTGTTCCATTATTAGATGATTTATTTTGAGTTTCAGGTGTTTTAAATTGTTCTTTAATAGCACCTAATCCAAAACCAAGCATAGCACCTGTTCCAAGAACTCTATTAGTCATTTGTTCATTATCAATACCAGCAATTCTTGAAGTTAGATTTTGTAAGCAATTTTGTAATGTATCAGCAAGTGGAAGTATCATCATAGCCCATATTAAAGAGATTGCCCAGCCACCACCAGATGGCAAAAATGCAAGATATATTAAGAATAAAAAGCAATATATAAATTGCATAAAAATATTCATAATAATTTGACCAGCCCAAATGCTAGCAGCAGTTACATTTTTGTTTATTATCCATAAGCCACAAGCAATAGGTGTAAAAATAGTAAATATTATTATTGTAAATTGTCTAACTATAAATTTAATATTTAGTTTTACAAATAAATATATAAACATTGCAATAACAAGTGCTGTTGAAATGGCATTTCCTGTTTTTATACTTGTTAGCATACTGTTTCCAAGTGTTGCATCTAGTGTTCCAGTATTTGCTGCTGTAACTAATAAATATACTAGACTATTATTCATATAAAGCAAAAATCTAATAAATAATGGAGCAAGAGCTATTGCAACACCACCAAAACATAATCGCATTAAATTTTCTTTTGCTTCATTCTTTTTAGCAGTATTCATACCTGCATTTATCATTTTAAATGCTAAAACAAATACTGCAATTAGTATTAGTGTGCCAGAAATAATACTAAAAATTTGATACCATTTCATTGTTTTAGTCCATAATTCATCTGTGAATGGAGATAAACTATCATTTGATTGCTTATTATTAAAAATAAGTTCGTCATAATCTTTAAATCCTACATTTGCTTTTTCTCCGTGTTGTAAAATCTAGTACTGTTTCAGCAATTCCACCAATACATTCAGCAATAATTTTTTCAAATAATGATCCATCTTCTTTTTTTATTTGTTTTTTTAGTTCAGGAGTTGCCCCAAAACATATAGGAGATAATAAAAAAAGCATTGTAACTACTATTACAAAACTTTTAAATAATTTATTCAATTTTTTCACCTCCAATTTTAAGTAAATACAAAGGTTTCTTCATATTTTGTTATAATAAATTTTATTGCAGTAACAGTATTATTTAAACTTATTACACATTGACCAGGAGTTGCCGCAGTTAAAAAGTTTTTTGTACCTTCAGATAAATTGAAAAAATCCACAACTTCATCGACTGATCCAGGACTTTGCTTAAATAAATATCTTGTTGAACATATATTTATAATGGTTTTTCCGTTCTTCAGAACTTAAAAATTCATCAATAAATTGGCTACCGAATGAATAATGGAACATTATACTTACGACCGTCGGCGAGCAACATTCACAAGGAAGTCTGCGGATTCTTGATATTTTAAAAATAACCAAGCTTCATCGCAAACTATGATTTTTTTCTTTTCTCTATTTTTTAGTACATATTTTTGCCATACCCAAGTTAAGATAACAAAAGAAGAATATAATTTTGTAAATTCATCTTTAATCTCACTCATATCAAAGCAAATAATATCTTCAGAAGATGTAATTTTACTTTCACAATCAAATATTCCTAATGAATTGCCCTTTAGAAATGGTATTAAAATATCTGCTAATTCTTTACATTTACCACGCTGTACTAATTTATTATGAAAATCTGTAAGTGTAGGCATTTTCTTTTCTATTTTACCTACTACATATTTACCATTATCAAGTTTTCCACCTTTTTTCTCATAAAGCGAATTTACATCACTTGTAATACCTTTTTCACTATATAATTGATTTACTATTATTTCAATTTCAGTATTTTCTGTTCCTGTAAGTGTTCGACCATAATTTCTGCATATTGTTGCAATTAAGGCTCTAATTTCTGCTACTTTATCAAGTATATTTAAAAATTTTTCTTTACCTTTGTAATCTGCTTCTAGTTCAAATGGATTTATTCCTGCAGGTTTTCCTTGTTCAATTTTTATTACCTTTCCACCAAGCATTTTAGTAAGGTTTGAATACTCACCGCTCAACATCAATAAAGAATGCTCCGCATCCAGTAGTAGCAATATTTCTAGCAGTTAATGTTTTTAAAGCTACACTTTTTCCGCCACCACTTGTACCACAAATAAATACGTGTGGATTAGGAAGCGTAGGAGGACCGCAAAAAGTATCAATATAAACAGGTGCATTTGTATAAATATTTCTTCCTACAAATATACCTTTATCATGTGATAGATTAGGAGTTGAAATAGGTATCAATGTTGCAACACCGACCAGCAACCATATTTCTTTCATAATTTGAAATTGGATATTCATTAGTTGGAAGAATTGTTTTATAGCCTTCTATCTGTCTAAAAGTTAAAGTCCTTATCATTGCTGTTTTTTTATTTAGTTCACTTTCTAATATTTTTGTTTTCTCATTTAATTCTTTTAAACTTTCAGCATTTAGAGATATAAAAATTGTTGCATAAAATAATTTATCTTGATTAGTTTGTATTAGCATTCGCAGATCTTCTAAATCTCCAATTTGTTTTTCTAATTCTGGCAAATGCAATATATTACCTTGCCTTGAATAGGTTGCATACTCACTTTGTGCTTGTACTAATTTCTTTGTTAATTGATTTATAACATTTCCATTTATAGAAGGCTCTATTTTTACAGAAATATTGATATTTCCAATAGCAAACAAATCATCCAGCCAACTAACCCAAGTTTGTTCAGGATAAATTGTCATTACAAATATTCTCGTAAATTTATTATAGCCAAGTTTTAAATAATCTACTTTTTCTTGTAGTTCATCTGGAATAAGTAAATCAGAGATTTTAGGTACATTTTCAAATATGTTTATTTCTTTTTGCTTTTTGTTTTTTACCAACATATAAGTTTTTTCCACCTCCTTGTAAATTACTAATATTGATGGTTGAATTTTTATTTAATTCTTTATAAATTAAATTATAAATTTCATCTTCAGTAAGAATTTCGCATACTATTTTTGCTCTTAATAAACTACTTGTAAAAGATAATGATTTTCTGTTTAATTCTTGTATTGCATCTTGTGAAGTTCCATCATAACTAATAATCGCATAACTTCTAACAACAGAAATAGTCCTATTTTCCATTAAATTTTGTAAGTAATCTATCAAATAATTTTTATATTCTTCAATTTTTTCATTTGTATTTTTATTCTTTTTCATAAGTTGAATAACTTTGCTTGTGTCTATGTATTCAGTTGTGCTAAAAAATTGAACTGGATAATCTATTGAAAGTGATGTTTGTATTAAAATATTTTCAATAGAATCCTGTTCAGAAACAGAAAGCATATTATAATCAATGTTGCCAAGTCTAATAATATTTGAATATCTGTTACCAATGCAAATCATATTATCTTTTATTTTAAAATTAAAAATATTTTCTAATTTCTTTTTGTCTACTTTTTTGCCTTGATTTTCTTTTTTATCAATATTTTGTGTAAATCCGTTTTGCTTTTTGCTTTTGTTTAAATAAATAGCTGTACCAATGATAAACACAATAGTTAATCCAAGAAAAATAAACATTATTATCATTTCAAGCACCTCTCATATTTGAATTTTTTTCTACGAACAATGTATTTTGTAGCATATAAAAATAACTTATCAAAATTTTGCTCATTTATTTTTAGAAAAGCACAAAGTAGAAAGAATGTAGCAATTATAGTGATAATAAATATTTTTATAATAATATTTAGTGGGGTAGCGAGGATTCCCAAACTTGCTGTAGCAAGCATTAAATATAAAACTTGTCTTAGACTCAAATATCCACCAAATATTTTTTCTTCTCTTTTAATATCAAATGGAATTTTAAACACTCTCACTGTAAATCACCTAACTTCCAAGCAATGTGCCACTATTGTTTGTAGCCACATTGATAATAATTCCAGCAATAATAAGTGAAGCACCTAAAATTACACCACCACCACATATCCAAGCTAAAGCTCCAATAGATTCTGCTCGTTTTTGTGGATTATTTGAGTTGGCAATCATTTTTAATGCTGCAACAACTACACTTGCAAAAATTAAAACTCCGGCCTAGTGGCATTGCAATACTTGTGATAACTCTTTTAATATTATCTGTTGCAGTTTGCACTTCAGCTGTTCCAATACTTTCAGCAAAACATTGATTACATTGAATTAATAACAATGTAATTGTTGTTCCAATGCTTGATAAATTTGCAATAAGTTTCTTTTTTCCTTTTGTAACATTCATAAAACATCATCTCCTTAACTTTTTGATAAGGCAAATTAAGGAAAGCACTATTTATAATAAATTTTTAAATTGTACTAAAATGTAAGGCAAAAGAAGTAAAAAAATAAGACTTAGTAATAAGCCTGGCACAATTTTTAAAAATTTCGATTTAATTGTTTGTGATTTTATAATACATCCAACTATTAGCAATATAAGAGATAGTATTAAAAAAATCACAAGTAAAAATAAAGTATATTTAAAACCATAAAATAAAATTGCTGATATTGTAGTTTCAAAATTATTTATATAATTATTTAGCATATATCAAAACTCCTTTATGATGTGTCTATGTATTTATTTATAATAGATTGTCTGTAATAATTAAAAAAGTCATCTGTATTATGATCTTTGCAAGTTAAATATAAATTTACCAAAATTTCTCTATCAAACTTACACATAATACTTTTAAAATTGCTATTGTATATTAAAAATAAAGTATAAATGATTTCTTTTAATTTTATCAAATTAGCCTGTTCCATAGTATTTATAATTTTTTTAGGATATATAAACTCAAGCCTTTTCAAATTTGAATAAAATTCATTTGAAATTTTATTGCTATTATTTATAATTAAAATAAATAAATCATCTATATTATATTTTATATTATTATGGGTGAAATTTTTTTCATACCCTCCTATGAAATTATTTTCGTGGGGTGGGGTGAAAATTTTTTCATACCCTAGTGCATCTGTTAAATATATTTTTCTTTGGTAATTATTTTCTACAATTATTCTTATATAGCCTTTTTCTTGTAACTTAGATATTGTAAATTGTATTGCTCGAGGAGTGCAATTATATAAATTAGCAAAATAATTATTTGTAGCAAAACAATATCCTTCTTTATTGCACAGACAAGTGATTTCACTATACAATAACTTAGCTTTATCTGTTAAATCTTTATCATATCTAACAACTGCTGGTAAAATGGAATAATAACTACTTTTAATATTTTCATCCAAAATTTAACTCCTCTCATAAAAATTATTCATCTGATTTTTTTCCTGCTAATATACAGGCATATAAAAAGAGGCTAAGATTAGCCCCTAAAAATAATCCTAAAATAAATAAAAGCATAAATTCATTCTCCTTTTTGATTATATTTTTATTATTTTTATAAAATATAGTTGGGGGAATATATTTTTTGTTAGAGGGATGAAAAAATGCTTTAAAATCAGTACTTTTACAATTTCCCCCAAAATTCCCCCAGAAGTTATTTGAGTTGCCCCCAAATTCCCCCAAAAGTCGTTTTATAATAATCTTATTTGAATTATTTTAAACCATAATAAATCATTTTAAATTTTCAAAAAATCTCCAAACCATTGACATGTAAACAACTGTAAGCTATAATGCTTATAGCAGTAAGTACTTGTATAAGGTGCTATTGGAGAGAAAAAGCCAACTACGAACCAGAAGGTTGCAGGTTCGAGTCCTGTTAGCTGCACCAACGACTTGTCTGTTCGAACGTTTATAGAACAGACGATACAAATATCATTCTGAAAAGGATGGTATTTTTTTGTTGCAAAATTGCCATCCAAAAGGAAAGAATGGTGTTTGAAATGAAGATAATTAAGCAATAACTAGAACTTGGAAGGATTATACTAGAGAAAAACAAGCAGATTTAATAATGAAATATGTTGAAGTAGATATGATAGGTACAGTAATAGTAGTAAAACAAATTAATTTTAGAGACTCAATTTGTAAACCTTGTCAAGTATTATATGATAATGGTTATATTGATACAACAAAGCCAATGATATTAGGTAATGTGCTTGGTAGTGTAATGTTTAGTAACTATATACCAGAGGAAGAAGTCGGCGAAATTATTATGAGATTAAGACAATATTATGATGTTCATTATACAGAAGCAACCTACTACGTTGATAAGCAGATGTTTTATTTCAACTTTGCTAAAGACAATAGTGCTATTGTTAGAGTATTTCCTTTAGAAGATTACTATAAACTAGATCCAGATAATAAAATGGAAACTTATAAGTTTGGAATACTCTATATCAATTAAGAAGATGAATTTCAAATGCAAGAAATAGATACAGAATTTGATTATATTCTAGATGAAACAAATACAAGTGTAATTTACACAAAAGAGCCTACTCCTATTTCAGTAGGTGTAAAGCCAATAAAATTCTGAGAAGAAATGCAAGAAGAAACAAATTAACGTAGCACGTTTTGTTTTTGTGATAACAAAAATGAAAGTGGCAATAGTTAATTTGAATAAATTTTATCCATGTGGAGAAAATTTATTGCCTCGCAGAGCCCCGAGTTTTGAATGTAGGTCAAAACTCATAGGGGATTAGGACTTATGGACAAGGTCAAAGTTCTGGGATACGAAGAAAGTTCAAAAGGAGAAAAAGAAAATAGGCAAAATACAAAGATTTCTGCCTATTAAAATTTCTTATATAGATAATAGTGTGTAGTACCAGGAGGACAATCTTTAAACTCTCCCCAAACAATATAACCTAACTTTTGATAAAATTTTGGGGCTTGAAAACTCCAAGAATTTATTTTTACGCCCATAGCATTATTGTTTAATGCAAATTCTTCTATTTTTTTTATAACTTGTGAACCTAATCCTTTATGTCTGTAATCTTCACTTATATAGAAATCGGTGAGATGATACCAATTCCACATAATATAGCCTAAGGCTCCACCAATAATTTTATCATTGTCGTAAATAATAAAGTCACCATTTATCTTGTTATTATGAGCATAAGAAGAATTTTCTTTTATATATTCACAATTTTGTTGATTATATTTATGCAAGTTTAACAATACATATCCTTCAACATCTTTTTTGTCATCAAGTTCTATTTTTAATTTATCCATAATAACCTCCATTTTTTACATCATATATGTAACATTAAAATATTTCTATTTTATTATACTATTTAATTTAATAATAATTAAGTAAAATATCAATATTAATAATATTATACCATAAGGGCTGTCTAAAAGATTTAAAAAATTATAGAAAAAATATGTATATAAAATTTTCTAAATTAATAAACCTTATATACATATTATACGAGACAATTGGTAATATGTCAATAGAAAAAATAAAAAAAAGATTAATTTTTTTATTGGTATAAATGCAAAAAGAGTATGCTAACGCTAGCCTACCGAAAAGTAGACTTAAACAAACGTTTACTTTAAGAGTTGACGCTCTTTTCATCGCTATAAAGTTGGTTATGGTGTAGCAACCCAAAAACTAACCTTACAAATTTTCTAGCAGTTAATGCTAATGCTCTTTTATGAGGAGTTTTAGTGACCTCATTATACTTGGGAGTATAAAATTGTTTGTATTCAGGTATTTGAGATTTTACATGAGCAATGGCTTCGATGAAATAATACCTTAAATATTTATTACCAGTCTTTGTCATTCTAGTTGTATCAGCTTCAAAGTTACCAGACTGAGTTTTACGCCAAGTAAGGCCTGCATATTTAGCGAGTTCATTATTAGTTTTAAAAAACTTAATAGAACCAATTTCAGCTAATATGCTTGCTGCAAAAACAGGTCCAATACCAGGAATTGATAATAGAATATTGTATTCATTATCACATAATCCTTTAATGTTCTTTTCAATAGCTTTATCAATAGTTTTTAAATTACTTTGCAAAGCATTAATTGTATTGAAAGATGAAGAAATAGAAATATTAATTGGATCATAAGCCACTTGGTCTAAACGGTAAGAATCTCTAGCAATCTTTTTAAAAAGATCAACATTTTTTAAAGGATCACTAAAACGATTTTTACCTTTATCTAAGATATAGTTGATCATATCGTCTTCTGACATATTAACAATATCATCAGGAGAAAAATCTACAATTAAGTTACTAGATGTATTCCCGAATAAATTAGAAAATGGTTTATCTTCTTTATAAGATGTGCATAAGGAACTATATTTAAGATAAATATTAGTTAACATGTATGCTTTTTCAGCAGAAATTGTTTTAACTAAATGAAAGCGTTGACGAGTTAAACGTTGTAACGCAAAAAGTTGAGGAGCTTTGTGTGGTTGTTGGCTTATTCTGCCACAACGAGCCATATCAGCTAAAACAAAGGCATCCAGTGGATCTGTTTTATCAATATCAACATAAGTTTTCCTAAAATTGCTAGAAGTTTTAGGATTAATAACAAAGACCTTAGAGCAAAAGTCAAATAAGGAATTGTTAGAAGCTAAAAAATTAGCAATATGAAAACTATAAACAGAAGTTGATTCAATAACAATAGTAACAAAACTAAGGTTATTATCTTGTAGAACAGATAAAATTCTATCTAACATAAGTTCTGCACCTGGTAAATCATTAGGTACTGAAAAATCAAGTAAAGAATCACCATTAAAATTAATAGCAACAACGTAGTTAGATTTAGAAGAAACATCGATGCCAACAAACAAAGTGTTAAGAGTATCTTTATTCATGGTAAGTATCACCATCTTTCTAAAATGGAAAATAAGGATATTATTAACAAAGGACAGTCCTTGTGAATTAAAGATGAAATCAACCTCGCGTATAAGCATTATCTCAAACATTTTAAAACGTTACTGCTACAATAACTAAATAATATGAGTATGCAGCAATTGGTACGAAACTAATCTTTAAAATAAGGCTTCACTCTTAATAAGCAATATCAAAACGATTTGCAGGAGGAATAAAAGTTTGCCTAAGTAAAATATCAATATTAATAATATTATACCATAAGGGCTGTCTAAAAGATTTAAAAAATTATAGAAAAAATATGTATATAAAATTTTCTAAATTAATAAACCTTATATACATATTATACGAGGAGGAAAAAATATGATAGTAAACAATCAGCAGAAAATCGGAACTCATTTCAAGAAGGAAAACGTTTTTCTGGCTACAGTTTCAGAAAGCAAAGTCGACACTAAAGAAACACTCAAATCTAAAATGGTTGGTGTGGATAGTAAAGTCCCAGAGAATTTAATGGATTTATTTGTTGATGTGGGTTTTATCACTTCGGAACAGGTTGATGCTTTTTACAAAGATGATACGGGATATACTCGCTTTGTAGAAGAAGGATCTGAAACTTTTGCTGGTGATAATTCAGACGGAAAAGGTATCGTTCGGAATGTTGTATCAATCTGGAACTATTATTCAGAGGAGCAGGTTACTGAATGCATGTTGAATAATGAATTTATGGTAATATGTGTTTCTGATATGGCTCCCCTTTACAAGTACAATGAGGATTACAACAAAGTCTGATTCAGTTTCTTAGTTGTGCTATGGGAGAAAATTCATTTTTTCTCCCATAGCAATCTATAAATTTTAGGAATATATTTGACATTTTATAACTATCTTTGTATATAATAAATATAGAAAATGAATAACCGCAGTGAATGCTGTTAACATTATATAAAAGTATAACAACACATTCGCAATATTGGCATAGTGGAATGTGTTGTTATTTTTATGGAAATAATCTTCCGGCTGTGCCGGTAGTAAAGTAGGCTTAAGCTTTGTAGCAAAAAAACTCCTTTCATGATATACTATTTATACATTTGGACGTGTGTAAATAATAAAATGAAAGGAGTTTTTAATCATGACTAATATATTTAAAAAGAAAAAAGAAAATACTAGTGATGACCTAATAAGTTTATCACATACTAAATGGAATTGCAAATAGTATATTGTATTCACACCTAAATATAGGAGGAGAATATTTTATGGAGAAAAAAGAATAGAAGAATATATGAAAAATCAATTAAAAGAAGATATGATGTACGATCAAATATCGATAAAAAAATATTTAGATTCGTTTAAAGATAAAAATAAATAGTACGGATATCAGAAACATATAAGTACGCGTCAAGATGGTTATGTGCCTTGAAGCACTGCAAGTAATATGGACTTATAGGCACATATTAGAATACCCTCAGCTTAGCTGAGGGTTTTTAGTGGCTATTCAAATTTATGTATTTCAATTACTGCCTAAAAAATAATATTTTGATTTAATTCCTATTTTTATTAAAAACTTCTATACCTGGATAATTTAAAATATATCTTAACTTATATAAATTAGTTTGAATTTGTAATAAATAGTTACGTAGTTATATAATTAAAATATGTAACAATTTTTTAGAAACTTTTTCACGTTAGTTTTTCTTTTTAATATAATATACAAGGGGTGATGATGTTGGGATTTACCGAAAGAGAACTATTAGCTAGAATAATTCAATGTGAAGCTGGAGGAGAAGGTGACACTGGTATGAGAGCTGTTGCCACAGTTATAATGAATAGAGTAAATTCTGCGAATGGAGAGTATGCAAGAGTATCTGCAGGAGGTAGTATTAGAAATGTTATATTTCAAAAAGGTCAATTTAATTGTGCAACTGAAACTTTAGGTGGTAAGTATAATTCTCAAAATATATACAATATGAGTCCGGAAATAATACATTATGAGATAGCTGATTGGGCTCTTGCAGGAAATAGACTAAATGAGGTTGGAGATTCTCTTTGGTTTATGAATCCATATATGCCTAAATGTCCGAAAGAATTTCCATATAATGGAACAGGGATAAATCATACAAGAGTAAATAAACATTGTTTTTATAGACCGACTTCATTATATAATGAAACATAGAAAGGAAAATGGTTATGGAAGAAAATGATAATAATATGAGTATGACTAATACACAAACTGAACCAGAAACTTTAACAAATACAGCATATACACCAGCTTTTTTAAAAAGATATATTGGAAGACTTGTTAGAATAGAGTTTTTAATTGGAACAACTTATTTGGAAGATAGAACTGGAATTTTACTTGAAGTAGGTGCAAGTTATGTTTTATTACGTTCTATTCAAGATAAAAATTTATTATATTGTGATATATATTCTATAAAATTTGTAACAATATCAGATAATACAACTACATATAATAGTGGTATTCCTGCAATGTGGGGAAATTACTAGAAAATAGTTTACACTTAAATATATTTATGATATAATAGTCTACATAAAATAAAGGTGAGATAAATGAAGAAATTAAATGTAGTAATAGTTACAGTAATATTAGCATTATGTTGTAATACAATATTTGCATCTACAACATTATATAGTACGTTAGAAAAAAATGAAGAAACAACCCAAATGTTAAATATTCCATCCCCTCTTAGTGTGTTTAGTGCATCTTTTGGCTTTTTTGGAACGTTTATAAAAGGGTTTGCAATTGTTATATTATTTTATCTATTTGCAACTTTACTTTGTAAATGTATAATAAATTCAACTCAAAGTTTAAAAACGTATATTTCCCACAAAAGACTTGGAAAAGTTATGGATAGAATGTATAAGTATAAAAGAGAGGTTTAAGACTCTCTTTTATCATTAATAGGTATAAATAATTTACATTTACATATACCTTCTTTTATAAATTCATCACATGGACAAAGTGTCGTATCATCTTCTTTTAATCTACATGGACAATGTCCATTTTTTCTTTCAATTCCTTGCATAATTTTTTTTACATATTCAATATCTTTATTAAGTCTATAACCTTTCATATTGCCTCCTATTTTCATACTATATGGTATGAAGTTTAATATATTTATATTCTAATATACTTATATACTTAAATTAAAACCCTTAATATTTAAAATATCTGATATTCTTATTCGACTTTACATTCTAATATATTTAAATTAAAACAATGAAGACTTCAAAGTGAACATAGGAAGCATTCTAATATATTTAAATTAAAACTGGTATACTTGAAAAGCTAGAGCTATGTAAATAAAATAGCTAAAATCTGTCGATGGTATAAAAATAAAGCAAAATGTTAATCATTATATAAAAGTATCCATTTCATACAATAGACAGAATGGTTAAATATTAAGGTTTGTACAAGTTTTTTCCTTATCTGTCGTAGTACTATATTTTTAACATTATTTAAGGTAGACAGATATTATAGTATTGTGTATGAGTATTATATAATAAATTTTAATATAAGTAAAGAATAATAGGATGTAATATTTCATATATTTTAATTAAATGGGTGAAGTTTATGTCTAAAATATGGAGTGCAATGCTTTGTATAAGTATAGTAATTGCAGTATTTTTTGGTAATCCGGATTCCGTTATATCAAGTATAATGGATAGCGGGAAAAGTGCAGTTGAAAATGTTATAACATTAATTGGTATGATGTGTTTTTGGAGTGGAATATTTAATATTTTTGAGAAAACTAATGTAATAAAGAAACTATCTAAAATTTTTAGTAAAACAGTAGGTTTTTTGTTTAGCAAAAATAACTTGAGTGATGCTTCAAAAGAATATATGTGTATGAATATAACTACAAATATAATTGGCGTAGGAAATGCTGCTACAGTAAATGGCATAAAAGCAATAAAATCATTACATGAAGATAATAATAAAAATGATATTCCAAGTAATAATATGACAACGTTTGTACTTTTAAATACAGCATCCTTGCAGCTTATCCCAAGCAGTATGATTGCTTTGAGAGCTATGTATGGCTCAAGTAGTCCAAGTTCAATTGTTATACCTATATGGATTGTTACAGGTCTTTCGCTTATAGCTGGTATTATTTCAATAAAAATATTAAACAAAAGGATGTAAGGTGATATATGTTAAATTATATAATAATGTGTATAGTTCCGCTTATGATACTTTTTATTATTGTTATAGCTGCAAAGGAAAAAAAGGATATTTTTAAACTATTCATTGAGGGAGCACTAGATGGACTAAAAGTAGTATACAATATTTTTCCATATATTCTTGCAATAACAATATCTATTGGTCTTTTAAAAAGTACTGGCGCTTTAGATGTCATTTTATATCCTTTTAAACCTCTTCTAGTAAAGTTTGGAATCCCAGAAGATATTATTCCTCTATGTATAATGAGACCACTATCAGGAGGAGCCTCTATGTCTGTTGTTATGGAAATATTTAAAACTTCTGGTGCTGATTCTATATCAGGTAAAATGGCGTCAGTTATAATGGGGGCGACAGAAACTACTTTGTATACAATTACAATATTATTTGGGGCTGTTCATTTAAAAAAGATAAGAGGCGTCTTGATTGCAGGACTTATTGCTGATTTTGTTGCAATTGTTTCGTCTATAGTTCTTGTAAATCTTAATCTTCTTTAGTATAAATTATAAATTATTATATCAAATTTTAAAAGTTGACATAAAGTGACAAAAATGATATAATATTAATAGGTCGGATAGTAATTTATATATTAAATTTAATTATATTAAAGGAGACTTACATATGTATGTAACAAAAACATTGGAAAATAAAAATTTGAGAATTTATTTTGTTGAAGGAATAAGATACCTTGAAGTAAAAGCCTATTATAACCAAAAAGGAGGTACATATCATTGGAAGAGGGTGTATGCTTCAGACTCTAAGGCTTCTCCCAAAAAAAATACTCAAGAAGTATTTAAAAACAGTGGTAACAGTAAAGTTGTTATTGTTGTAGAGGAGGAAACAAACAAGGCAAGAAAGTATACTGTATATATTGAATACAGCGTGAAAATTGAAAAATTTTCATATTCGCCTAATAGGATTATTACACAGGAAGTTATTGATTATATCAACAAAGTAATCGAGAATGAAAATGTGTATAATCAGAAGATTAAGGAGTATAATGCTTTGCCTAAATGTGTTCAGGATTGTATACCCTATGAAGATATTGGATATTTTGAAGAAGCTATTTATAACGCGTCAAAATATAACAAAAATGTATATCGCCTTGACTGTTTGGAGGCTATTTTAAAAACTGGCTTGGTTAAAAACTGGTTAAGCAAAATGGATATTAATACATTATGCAAAGATCAGAAAACATTAGATCTTTTCGCAATATATGTTGCAAAAAGATTGGTAAAATTTATTCCAAGCATAGAAAAGGATATCTTTGAAAAAAGAATTCTCAATATTGAAAAAGCGTATGCTTAAGTATGGAAGTGAGTGGTTAAAACTACTCACTTCTTTTTTTATTCATTTCGACAAATTCCTTGTATTTGAATATATTTTTTGATATAATAACTGTGGAAAATTGTAAACAAAGTGGAGGTTAATATGGCAGAAGTAACACCTATGATGAAACAGTATTTAGAACTTAGAGATAAATATAAAGATTGTATTTTGTTTTATAGATTAGGAGATTTCTATGAGCTTTTTTATGATCAAGCAGAATTATGTAGTAGAGAATTAGAGTTAACTTTAACAGGTAAAGATTGTGGACAAGAACAAAGAGCTCCGATGTGTGGTATTCCTTTTCACGCTATAAATACATATATACCTAAAATGGTTGAAAAAGGATATAAAGTGGCAATTTGTGAACAAGTAGAGGACCCTAAAAATGCAAAAGGACTTGTAAAAAGAGATGTTGTAAAAATTATAACACCAGGGACAATAACAGATAGTACAATGTTAGATGAAAAAAAGAATAATTATATTGCATCAATTATAAAAGAAAAAAGTAACATAGCTTTTTCTTTTTGTGATATATCTACAGGTGAATTTAAAGTTACAAGTTTTAATGGCATAGATAGTGATATAAAACTTATAAATGAAATATCAAGAGTTTTACCATCTGAAGTTATACTTCATGATAGTATTAAAAAGGACATTTCTCTCGTAGGTCAGATAACTAAATTATTTGATTTATATATATCATATAGCAATAATATATCAAATACAACTGTATATGATAATGCAAGTATAAATAATAACTTAGATGAGATAGAAAAAAATTGTGCTAATTTACTTTTAAACTATATTGATGAAACCCAAAAAACAAATATTGATCAAATAAATAATATTGAGAAATATAGTACAGAAATATTTATGCAGCTTGATTCTTCAACAAGAAGAAATCTTGAAATATTAGAATCTAATAGGGAAAAGACAAAAAGAGGGAGTCTTCTTTGGGTACTTGACAATACAACAACAGCTATGGGAGGAAGAAGACTTAGAAGTTGGATTGAGGCTCCTTTGCTAAATTATGATGAAATTATAAAAAGACAAAATGCAGTTGAAACTTTAATACAAAATAAAATGCTAATGGATGAACTTATTGAAAATTTAAAATCAGTTTATGACATGGAAAGACTTATATCAAAAATAGTTAGTTCATCTGCTAATGCAAGAGAATTAGTTTCTTTAAAAACATCTCTTGAAAAATTACCTAAAATTAAGAATATATTAAAAAATATTATAAATACTAATAATGATACATATATGAATGAGTTATATAGTGAATTTAGTACATTAGAAAATATATATTCTTTAATTAATAATTCTATTGTAGATGATCCGCCTATCTCAATTAAAGAAGGTGGGATAATTAAAAGTGGGTACAATGAACAAATTGATGAGTACAGAAATGCTTCAAAAGATGGAAAAAAATGGCTTATGGAACTTGAGGCTAAAGAAAAAGAATTAACGGGAATTAAAGGAAAATGGCTTAGAATAGGATATAATAGGGTGTTTGGATATTATATAGAAGTCACAAATTCATATAAAAATATGGTGCCAGAAGATAGATATATTAGGAAGCAGACACTTGCTGGTGCTGAAAGGTATGTAACAGATGAACTAAAAAAAATAGAAGAAAAAATACTTGGTGCAGAGGAAAAATTAATTGATTTAGAGTATGAAGTGTTTTGTAATATACGTAATGAAATAGCAAAAGAAGTTATTGATATACAAAGATCTGCAAGAGTTGTATCTATTTTAGATGTTTTATGTTCTTTTGCAACAGTTGCAATTAATTATAATTATACGAAGCCAAACATATTAAAATCAGGAGAAATAAGAATTAAAGAGGGAAGGCATCCAGTAGTTGAAAAATCTTTAAAGTCTGACTCTTTTATTCCAAATGATACATATTTAAACAATGATGATGATAGATTTTTAATAATAACAGGACCAAATATGGCAGGTAAATCAACATATATGAGGCAGGTTGCTCTTATTACGTATATGGCACAAATTGGCTCTTTTGTACCAGCAACAAATGCTGATATAAGTATTGTAGATAGAATTTTTACAAGAATTGGAGCATCAGATGATTTAGCTATGGGAGAATCTACATTTATGGTTGAAATGCAAGAACTTTCAAATATTCTTACAAATGCTACAAAAAATAGCCTTATTATTCTTGATGAAATAGGAAGAGGAACTTCAACATATGATGGACTTTCAATTGCATGGGCAACTGTAGAATATATAGCAAATAAGGAAAAAATTGGAGCTAAAACTTTGTTTGCAACTCATTACCATGAATTAATTGATATTGAAAATCAAGTAGAAGGTGTAAAAAACTATTCAGTTGCAGTTAAAGAAAAAGGTGACGATGTAATTTTTTTAAGAAAAATCGTTCCAGGTGGAACAGATGAATCCTATGGTATATATGTTGCAAAACTTGCAGGAGTTTCTAAATCTGTTATATCTCGTGCAAAACAATTATTAAGAGAACTAGAAGACGTAGATCTGGCAAAGAAAAGTATAAATAATAGAAAGAAAAAAATTACGACAGAGGAAATACAGGTTGATATGTTTAATTACAAAATGGCTGAAATCACAAAGATATTGGAGAAAACTAATTTAGATGAATTATCTCCAAAAGATGCTTTAGATGTTTTGTATAGATTAAAAGAAAAATTAAACTAAGGAGGAAAATAAAATGGCATCTATGATAATACATATTTGTATATCAAATATGGTAAAAGAAGAACTTAACTTATCTGATAAGTTTTTAGCTGGGAGTATAATGCCTGATTTAAAAAAAATGGCAGGATTTGATAGAGGAATAACCCACTATTTGAAATATGTTATTGAGGATGGAAATGTTATGCATTTACCTGATCTTGATAAATTTATACAAGAAAATACTTTTAAGCTTTTAGATTTTAAAACATTAGGAACATATGCACATTTAATAGAAGATAAAATCTGGTTTGAAAAATTTGTGGGAAAATATATTAAATGGCATGATGAAGATTTAGGACTTGTTACTAATTTAAAAACAGGTAAAGTATATGATTTTGATACATTTAGTAAGCAAATTTATTCTGATTATTTAAATGTAAATAAAAAAGTTATATCAAAATATAACCTTGATGTGGATAAAATTGCTAATAATATTAGAGAAGCACTCGCAGATGATGTGTTAATAAAATGTTTTGACAGTTATATTAGTACTCTAAATAATAAGTCAGACAGTTCAAGAATAAACTTTTTGACTGATGAGGATTTGGAGGAATATATAACAATGTCTACAAAAGAAGTAGTTAAGCGAATAAATGAATTAAGATAGGGGGTAACTATGGGAAATATTGTTCTTTTAGATGAACATACAATAAATAAAATAGCTGCAGGTGAAGTTGTTGATAGACCAGCTTCAATTGTAAAAGAATTAGTGGAAAATGCTATAGATGCTAAAGCTACATCAATTACAGTTGAAATACGAAATGGTGGAATAAAATATATAAGAGTTCAAGATAATGGAAAAGGCTTTGCATCAGATGATGTTGAAATGGCTTTTGAAAGACATGCTACAAGTAAAATTAGAAAAGAAGAAGATTTAGCTAGTATAACTTCTATGGGATTTAGAGGTGAGGCTTTAGCTTCTATTGCTGCTATTGCAAAAGTTTCTTTAATTAGTAAAAACGAAAATGAAGATATTGGAACGAAAGCATTTGTTGATGCTGGAACAATAAAATTTGTAGAACCATCAGCTTCAACTCAAGGAACAAAAATAGAAATATTTGATGTATTCTATAACGTTCCTGCAAGATATAAATTCTTAAAAAAAGATTCAACTGAAGCAGGATATATAGAAGATGTGGTAAGAAGAATGGCACTTTCCAATCCAGATATTAGTTTTAAGTATATAAATAATTCTAAAACTGTTTTGCAAACATCAGGTAAATCTGATTTAAAATCAGTCATCTATGATATATTTGGAAGAGAAATTTATGATAATGTTATACCTGTAGAATATGAATATAATTCAATGAGTGTAAATGGTGTTATTGGTCTTCCAAAAGTTTCAAGATCTACTAGAATGCATCAATTTACTTTTGTAAACTCAAGGTACATAAAAGATAAGACTATAAATGCAGCTTTGGATAGGGCGTGCAGTGAAAAGTATGCAATAAATAAATTCCCTTTTTGTGTTATAAATTTATCTATGAGCCCAAATCATTTAGATGTAAATGTTCATCCAGCTAAACTTGAAGTAAAATTTGAAGATGAAACCTCAGTTTTTGACGTAGTTTATCACGCAGTAAGACAAGCTATAGAAAATAAAAATAGAGAAGATAGCCCTTTTAGTAATATAAAAAAATTAGAGGAAAATAGTATAGATAGAATAAGTTCAGATTTAAAAAACACAGGTGTTATAAAAGAAAATAAAGAGAAAAAATTTGAGTTCAAACTTCAAAACGCACCAGATTATTGTGTTGAAGAACCTAAAAATAATATTTATGATATTGCTAAAGTAGGAAAAGATAGTTTAAATACAATAGAAGATATAAAAATTAAAAATGATGAATTTAAGGAAATTCCAAAAAGTACTGTTGAAAATGTGGATAACTCAACTTCAAATTTAGTGGAAGAAATAGAAGTAAAAGAAGCTGATATAAAGACTTCTGAAAATAAAACTCAGATAGGACAAGTTCAACAAGGTGAAGAAATAAAAAAAGAAATATTGTATAAATATGTAGGAAATATATTTAACACATATATAATTATTCAAATTGAAGATAAAATGTATGTTATTGATCAACATGCTGCTCATGAAAGACTTTTATTTGAAGAGTTTAAGGAAAGTTACTATTCAACAGATAGGAATATTCAAATGATGTTGATACCTACTCTTGTTGAACTTACTCCAAAAGAAAAAAATATTGTAGTTGAAAATATGTCTATGTTTGAAAAAGCAGGATTTATTCTTGAGGAGTTTGATGAAAAGACGATAAAAATATCAGGAATTCCAAATATTGGATATGATATAGATTATACCGGTATGTTTAAAGATATAATAGATGAAATTTTAGGTGTTGTTAAAACAGAGAAGGAAGAAAAAGAACATAGATTTTTAGCTACACTTGCATGTAAAGCTGCAGTAAAAGGTAATATGAAGTTAGATGTACAAGAACAGATTAATCTTATTGATAAAATGGTAAAACTAGAAAATCCTTTTACATGTCCACATGGAAGACCAACTGCTTTTGAAATGAGTAGATATGAAATAGAAAGAAAATTTTTAAGGAAATGATATGAGAAAAAAGATAATATGTATTGTTGGTGCTACAGCATCTGGTAAAACTGCATTAAGTATAGAACTTGCAAAACAAATAAATGCAGAAATTATTTCTGCAGATTCTATGCAAATATATAAAAGACTAAATATAGGTACAGCAAAAGTCACAAAAGAAGAAATGGAAGGTATTCCGCATCATATGATAGATATTTGTGATGTACGTGAAAAGTTTAGTGTTGCAGATTTTAAAAATATGTGCTATGATAAAATAAGTGAAATTTCAAAAAGAAATAAAAATGTCATAATTGTTGGTGGAACTGGTCTATATTTTAATTCAGTAATATACGATATGAATTTTGATAATCAAAAAAATACAGATGACTATAGAGATGAATTACAAAAAATTTTAAATGAAAAAGGAAAAGAATATTTATATAATAAGCTAGTAGAAATTGATCCAATATCTGCAAAAGAAATTCATCCAAATAATATTAAAAGGGTTATTAGAGCTTTAGAAATAGCAAAAAGCTCAGAAAAATTAAAATCAGAACATATGATGGAAGAAATAAAAAGACTTGAAAAATTTTCACACCCGGATTATGAATTTTTTGTTTATTATATTGATTATCCAAGAGAAAAATTGTATGAAAGAATAAATAAAAGAATAGATATTATGGTGAAAAATGGTGCTTTAGACGAAGCTAAAATGTTGTATGATATGAATTTAGATAAAGATAATACATGTATTCAAGCAATTGGATATAAAGAATTTTTTGAATATTTTGAAGGAAAAGAAAACTTAGATGATGCTATTGAAAAATTAAAGAAATCAACTAGACATTATGCTAAAAGACAAATTACATGGTTCAAAAACAAACTTAATTGTCATTATTTAGAAGAATATAATAATGTATCTGGTATGGTAAATGAAATAATAAGTGATAGTAAAATTCTAGAAAAATAGAGGTAAGTATATGAGGGGTAATGTTCAAACGCCTAATAAAATAAAACCAAAAAGTATAAAAAAGAAAAACATTGTTGTAATTATTGTGGCAGTTATATGTTTAGTAGTTATTTGTGCAATTATTTATGAATGTGTTATACAAAAATCTCAGACATATACAGTAGTTAATGGATATGTTGAAAAATCAAGTAATGTGCAAGGGATAGTAATAAAGCAAGAAAAAGTAATTGATATAAATAATAATAATGCTATTATTCCTCTTGTTGAACAAGGAGAAAGAATTAGAAAAACTGAATCGGTTGCATTATATAAGGATAATAATTATCAGGAATATATAAGCAAAATAAACGATTTAGATAAACAAATAGAAACCTTAATTAAAGATTTACCACAAAATTATTCAAATGATATTACATATATAGAATCACAAATTGAGCTTCTAGGTAAACAAGCAAGGAAAACAACATCATATATTAAAATACAAGAATATAAAACAAAAATAGATGAACTTACAAGTCAAAAAATTACTATACTTGGAGAATTGAGTCCACCTGGATCAAAGGTAAGAGAACTAATCGATACTAGAAAAAATATAGAAGAAAATTATAAATCTTCTGCAAATAATATTAAATCATCAATGGCTGGTTGTGTTACCTACAAAATTGATGGATTAGAGGGCATAACTGATACATCGAAAGTTTTGAATTATACTAAAAATGAAATTGATGATATTTTTAGTAAATATAGGTCAAATACATCAAGTGATTTTGGAATAAAAATTGTAGATAATTTTAATGCGTATATTATTGTTAAAGTACAAAATAATGAATATATTAAATCAGGAAGTAATATATATATTAAATTTACTGATAAATCTAATGTAAAAGAAAGCGCAATACTTACAAAAGTGGTAGATATAGATGAAGACAACAAATATTGTATTATTTCTATGAGCAATGGAATTGAAAAATTAATAGATTCTAGGTGTGAAAACATAGAAATAATATGGACAAGAAAATCAGGAATGGCTGTTCCTTTAAATGCGATCACTGTAGATAGTCCAAACATTGGAAAGGTTACTACTATTAAAAATGGAGATTACCAAGAGGTACCTATAAAAATTAGTTTATCAAATGATAATATTGCGATAGTTGATAATCTAACTGATGAAGAAAGAAAAAACAATGGAATAGAAAATAAAAATACATTAGAAATATATGATCAATTGGTAATAAAAGAAGAGTAATTTTAAAAGTTACTCTTCTTTGTATATTTTTTACCACTTTTTTTATCAATATATAGTTTTAATTTTTCATCGACTTCTTTTACCTTAAATAATTTCTTTTTTTGACCTAATATTAGTAATAGTTGATATACCTCAAAACTTGTAAACAAATCGTTATCTAGCATATCAAGTACAGAATGTTTATAATAAAATTCTTTTGATTTTTCAATAATTAAAGGGGTATCAATTATTTTATTATATATAAATATATTTTCTGGTAAAATCGTTGAACAAATTAAAGCTCTAGGTTCCTCATAATTTCCATAAATATAGTCCTTAATATTACAAATAAAATCTTTATTATTTGTTAAATCAAGGGCAGTTTCATTATATATTAGTATGTTTAGTTTAGAAATATTTATTTTAAGGCATGTAAAGTTATTATCATAATATTTTTCTGAATCCATTGGGGAAAGATAAGAAATAATACCTTTTTTTTCGGTCCTTTCATATGTAACAACTTTATTAGCATTCTGAGATAATTTTATACCATATTTTATATAATTATCGACATTTTCATTAGGTACAAATAAGTATAAGTTTTTCAAATCACACACTCCTATTTTACTTTAGTATTATACCATATATTACAAATAAAGTTAATACTATACTATATATTTTATTGTATAATTTGAGAAATTTTTACTTATCAAATTAGTTATAAATTTTGAAGCCTCATTCTTAAAGGTGTCTTTATAGTGATATTTACCAATTCCTCTACTGGTCATTTTTTCTTTAGAATATAAAGGAATACTTTTTGGAAATGCCTCTGAATTAATTTTATCATGTATATAGCTGTATGTCATAAAAATTAATTCAAAAGTTATATTCTTTTTTGCTTTTTTTGAAAGATTAGAAGTCATCTCAAGGATTAGTTGAGAATAGTCATTTTTATATGAATCAGTAAGTATTATTGGAGCAATTAATATATATGGTTTATATCCGAGATTCACATAGTTCATTTATTGCATTAATTCTTTCTTGCAAATTAGATGTTCTTAATTCATATCTTGTTATTATATTATCAGGATTTAAGCTTACTCTAGGTATTAACCTTTCTATATAATTTATTTGTAAAATGGCTTTTATATTACTAAATTTAGTAGGAAATGTAAGAATTCCTTTATTAGAGTTTTTAAAAAAATATTCTAAATTTTCTTTTAGGTCTTCTGTAACTTCATTTTCAAGTAAAAGATCACTATTGCTTCCTATTTCATATACAGTATTTTTTTCATATTTTTGACTTGTTTTTATTAAATGATCTAAAATTTCTTCTTTATTAACAAATACTCTTAAATATGAACATTTATTGTAATTACATACAAGGTAGCAATATTGGCACATAGCATAGCATCCTGATGAAGTAAATGGTACAAGAAAGTTTGAAATTTTATGGTTAATAACATATTTATGAGTTTTTCTTTTACCAAGTATTAAATAATTTTTTAATTTTGGAAATTGTTTGTTTTCATATGCTCTAAGCGAAGGAATATTATTGTGAGATGTAATTACTTCTTTTGGAATATCTGAATATTTTTTTAGTAGAAATCTCCCTCTTTTATACATATTACAATCATTTTCATAAAATAATTTTTCGAATTTTACTTTTTCCATTTTATCACCTTATTAGTAGTATGAGCAAAATTTATTTTTAATAATAAAATAATAGTATAATGTAACAAAAATGTTAGAAAAGGAAAAAACACCCCATAAATTAGGCGGATTTGTTACATTATTATGTATAAGAATAAATCTAACATGCATAAAAAAATTGACAAAGAATAAAAATTATAGTATAATAAGGACACGATATGTTTTAAGGAGGATTTCTGTGAAGGAAGATAAAGCATATAAAATTAGAAAAACTTTTATTGTTATAACTTTAATATTGTTATTTGCTACTGCCGGTTTATTTGTTATATCTGCCAACGTAAAAACAGTTACAATTGATTATTATGGACAGAAAACAAGTGTAAAAACATTAGCAAGTACAGTAGATGGATTTTTATTACAAAATAAAGTTTATGTTAATGATAATTCAACTATTGAACCTAGTAGAGAAAACAAAATAGAAGATGGCCTTGAAATAAAAGTATATTCAAATAATGAGCTTGCAAAATTTGATGAAAATGAGGTTAGAAAAGAATATACTCCTATGATTGCCAAGCTTGAAGATGTTGAAGAATCAATTCCTTTTGAAGAACAAAAAAATGATAACTCAAATATAGATGTTGGAACAGAGAATGTTGTTCAAGAAGGGGAAGAAGGAAAAAAATTAACGAAATATTTAGTTAGATATAATCAAAACTCTGAAATATATAGAGCTGAATTAAGTAGTAATGTTATTTCAGAAGCAAAAAATAAAGTTGTTGAAGTTGGAACAAGATATAATCTTGCATCAAGAAGTTCAAGTGTAAATATTCCTACTTCTATAGTTACTGATGGAGGATTTAAACAATATAATATTGGACTTCCAGTTGAACAACAAAAGTATGCATATAATCTTTGTCAACAATATGGTGTGCAATATGAATTGTTCTTAGCTGTTATGTATAAGGAAAGTGGATTTAATTCAAATGCAGTTGGTGGAGGAAATTCATACGGACTTTGTCAAATTCATATTTCAAATCAATCAAATTTAAGCAGAAAACTTGGAATAACTAATTTATTAGATCCTTATGATAATATGACAGCAGGTGTTTATTTATTAGCCAATTATTTAAATTCTGCAAGATCAAAAGTTTCTGGTGATGCAGTTGAAGTATATGGATTAAATGCATATAATATGGGTGAAGGTGCATATTATAATTCATGTTATAGTCAGGGTATTTTGAATAGAGGATATAGTAATTCAGTTATAAGTATAAAAAATGCATTAATAAATAATGGTGGATTATAAAATTAATTAGAAGTAATAAAAGTGATTGCTGGAGTAAATCTAGCAATCACTTTTTAAAAGAAAGGAAAAATATGAATACATTAAAAGAAACTAAAAGTATTTTAAATAAATATGGATTAAAGGCCAATAAGCGTTTTGGTCAAAATTTTTTAGTTGACGATAACATACTAAATAATATAGTTGAAGTTTCAAATATTAAGAAAAATGAGCTTATTATAGAAATTGGACCTGGACTTGGTAATTTAACAAATTATATTTTAAGTAATGCAACTTATTCTTTACTTATAGAAGTAGATAATAATATGATTAAAGTGATAAAGGATAGATTTAAAGACTATGATAACTACACTTTAATAAGTCAAGATATATTAAAGGTAAATATAGATGAGGAAATACTTAAAATAGAGGAAAAAAACAACATAAAATTTACAAATGTAAAAGTAGTGGCAAATTTACCATATTATATCACTACACCAATTATATTTAAGTTGTTACAAGATTCAAAAAGAATAAGTGAAGTAATTGTTATGGTTCAAAAAGAAGTTGCACAAAGAATGGTTGCACAAAGTAATACTAAGGATTATGGAATACTTACTTTAATGGTGCAATATTTATCAGATGCAAGTATTGCTTTTTTAGTTCCAAAAGAGTCGTTTATACCTGCTCCAAATGTAACATCAGCAATTATAGTTTTAAAGAAAAATAAGAAGTATAAAGTTAAAAATGAAGAAGATTTTATTAAATTAGTTCATTGCGCTTTTGCTCAAAGAAGAAAAACTATGATAAATTCATTATTTTCAACAAATTTTAAAAATCTTTCTAAGGAAGAACTTAATATTTTGTTTGAAAAGTTAGATATTGATAAAAATGTTAGAGCTGAACAACTTGATATAAATGATTTTATACGTATATGTGATATGCTTTAGTTTAACAATATTTAATCAATTAAATATAAATTGTATTATTTAATTTAAAAATGGTTTATAAAACTTAGTAAAAAATAATGTGAAAATATAAAAAAATATCAAGCCAATCTTTACGAAAGGCTTGATATTTATATTTTTATGGAGCTTGAAGTCAGAGTCGAACTGACGACCTACGGTTTACAAGACGATACTTAAATAGCCAAATTTCAATGTGAAATAACATATTTGGGGAAATTTTGGGGAAATTATATAATTTCACTTGCTTTTTTATCATCTTCACTTAACGTATGTGTATATAAATTTAATGTTGTGTTTATAGAAGAATGACCAAGCCTACTTGATACTACTTTCATATTTACTCCATTGCTAATTAATAAAGTGGCATGTGTATGTCTTAAATCATGAAATCTCATATGTTTTAATTTGTGCCTTTTTAAAAATCTATTAAACCACTTTGTAATATCATCTATATGTTCTTTATTAAATATGTATTCGCTAGATTTTGGCAATTCATTAATTAAATTAATTATATTTTTATTAGCATATATAATTCTATTAGAAGATTTGTTTTTTGTTTCTTTAATTATTTGTCCCTCGCCTTTTATGTATGATAGTGCTTTATTAATATTTATAGTGTTGTTATTAAAGTCTATATCATTCCAAGTTAATCCTAAAATTTCACTTCTTCTCATTCCACATTGTAATGCTAATCTTACCATTACTTGATATTTTAAAGGTTCAATGCTTAAAGCATCTAATAATAAATTTACTTCATCTTTAGTCAAAAAAACGGGTTGTACTTTGTTGTCTAGTCCTTTGGGTATATCAACATATATACAAGGATTAAAATCGATTATTTGCCATCTTACAGCAGTATTAAACATAATAGATAATAGCGCTTTGTATTTTTTTATACTGCAAGTTGATAATTCAGTTGTTAAACTATTTAGAAATTGTTGAATATTATATACTTTTATATTTTTTAACTTCATTCCACCAAGCTCAGGAAGTATTCGATTATTTAAATAGTCTTTATACCCTTGTATAGTTTTTTGAACTAATTTAGGGCGAGCATACTCATCAAGCCATTTTTGAGAATATTTAGTAAATGTAATAGAAGAAGTAGGACAAATTTTATCTTTTGTTTCAATAACAAACCTCGCCAATTCTTCTTTAACTTCTTTATCAGAACATCTTACTGTTTTAGTATGTTTTTTTCCATCTAACATATAAACTAATCTGTAACTATTTCCTCTTTTTTCATAACTTCCTGCCATAAAAATACTCCTTTCTAAACGTTTGTTTCTTGAAAAGAGCATAAATATACTATATAATATAGATATAGCACTTTTCAAGTGTATTGTGTAGATAATGTACAAAGTTTGGTCGCCGAGTACATTATCTTTTTATATTATAGCTAGTGCATAAGTAGTGTAAATTATTTTCTTTTTTTACTTTTATATAAAATTTTTCATCCTCTTTATCAAGTTTTGATGAAGTTTCAATCTCTAATTTTCCATAATTATCGTATATATATTTATCAAAGTCTATTAAGTTTTGTTTTGATTCTAAAAAATATAAATATTTATAATCTAATAAAGTGGATATTCCATCCTTTAGAATTATTTTTATTTTTAATATATCATCGAATTTTATATCTTTTATAATTTTTAGATTTGTATAATTAAATCTATTAATATTATTTATTAAAATAGCTGTGCAATTAATTTTTTTGTTATAATCCGAGTTATTTTTACTGTCTACCTGAATTTTATAATTTAAAATAATACAACATAAAATAATATATGTAAGAATTATAAGATACGTGCAATTAGATAAACCGTATTTATTACTAATATAATATATTATTTCTAATGAAGACAAGAAAGCAAAAATATAATAAAGGTTTAATAAAATGTTTAATATTTTGTTTTTCAAAAAATCACCTACTTATTTCTTCTTATTTGTTTAACAACGCCTAATATTTTAACAGGTTTGTTTAAAACATCATCATTTGAGTAAAACATAGGCATATAGCTATTATTTAATGGTTGTAGTGTAATTCCGTTATCTGTTTTAAAAACTCTTTTAAAAGTAGCGTCATCGCCATTTACAGCTACAACACAATCTTGTCCGCTTTCACAGTCATCTTGTTTTAATACTATTATAACGTCACCATTTAAGTATTCAGGAAACATGCTATCACCTTTAATCTTTAATGCAAAGTATTGCTTACCACCTTTTAACATTTCTTCTGATATATCTTCCCAATCAACTATATCCTCAATCATTTCCATTGGTATCCCTGCTGGGATTGAGCCTAAGACTGGTATCCTTATGGATTTGTTTTGATTAACAATAAATTCTTGTTCATCATCTATTATGTTTAATAATTCTTGTAATGGCATATTTAAACCTTTACTAATATTTTTAACTGCGTCAACTGTAGGTGCTATTTTTTTCCCAGAACGTGCATCAATTTTTTTTTCTAAAGCAGCAATATAAGTGTGACTTAATTCACATTTTTTTGCAAAATCTCTCTGAGATATATTATGTTCACTTCTATATTGCTTAATTATATCCCCTAAAAGCATTTTAATTTCCTCCTTATAGTAATATTGTACATTATATTTTACAAAAAGTCAAGATTTTTATTTTTTTTGTTCAAAATAGTTGACAGTGAAAAAATAATATGATATTATATGTACAACATGATGGACAAAGTGAGGTGAATAAATTGAATAATAAAATTAAAGAAAAAAGAGAAGAACAGAAAATTACACAAGAAGAATTAGCAATTAGGTCAGGCGTTTCAAGAACTACTATATCAGATTTAGAGAATCAAAAAGATATTAATATAACTAATGCAACTATGAAGAAGATAGCTATTGATGGACTAAAAAGTTCAGTTATGGATATTTTTTTTGATAATTAAGCACAACATGTTGTGCAAAACAAATAGATAGAAGAAATAGAAAAAGAAAAGAAGGTGGAAAATGTGGATAAGTTGTTAACATCACAAGAGGTAAGTGAAATATTAGGAGTAAGTAAAAAAACAGTATGCTATACACTAAATATTCCTTACATCAAAGTTGCAGGAAAACGAATGTATCAAAGAAAAGATATAGAAAATTTTATAAATAAAAATAAGCATTATACGATTGATATTATAACGTATCAAAAGAGTAATAAAAAAAGAGAATATGTAGTTTAGGAGGTGATATAAATGTACAATTATTTAATAAGTAACAGAGAACTAATAATAGCAATATTAATAGCAAGTGTAAGAGCGATATCAATTGCGGTTATATTTGCATGTACAGTACAAACAGTTGTATATCAAATTACTAAAAAAATAAAAGGAAAAGGCTACAGTATTTACAATGAGATAGAAAAATTTGTGTTAGAGGGGTAGGTGATAAAGTGATAACTAAGGAAACAAGAGCAGAAAGCTTAAATGAATTAGATAAAACAAAGAGATATGAAGAAATAAGATATGCTTTAAAAAATGAAATTAATGGACTTACAGCAAGAGAATTAGCAAAAAAATTGGGAAGTGAAGAAAGAAACTATGTTGCACCGAGGCTTACTGAATTGACAAGAAAAAATGAGATTAAAGTTATAAGTAAAAGATATGATAAAAAGACAAAAAGAAATGTAGCAGTATATGCATTAAATGATAAAAAGTATTATGAACAAAAATCAGAAAAAATTGAAAAAGCATACAATAATTACTTAAATGAGAAGACAAAAGAAAATATAGAAAAATGGAAAGGAGAAGTAAGTAAAGATGTTTAATAAAAAGATAAGAGAAAATAATAGAAAATTAAGACAAAGAGTATGTGAATTAGAAGAAACTTGTAAAAATATTGATAAACTAATAGATTATAAAAATGAATGCATAGAAGAATTAAAAAGAAAACTATCAGAAAGCGAATATAGAGAAAAGATTTGGGAAAATGATAGAGAAAAGCTTAATAATGTAATATCAAATTTAATAGAAGAAAGAAATAAAAAAGCAGTAAATAATATAAAAAGCTCAAAAAAATTAGAAGCTACTGTGACAAGTAAAACAGCTTCTAACATATAAATACTATTTGATAAATACTTATATTTGTATTATATCACATATGTCAAGGGAGGTTGAAATGAAAGATAGTTTTATTTTGTATTTAGAACAAAAAGAAATATTTGAAACTCTATCTGATAACGAAGCAGGAAAACTTATAAAAGCTATATTTGAATATGAAAGCACAGGACAATCTCCTAAGCTAAGTAAGACTTTAAATTTAGTTTTTATACCTATAAAAAATGCATTAGATAGAAATAAAGAAAAATATCAAAAAGTAGTAGAAAGAAATAAAAAAAATATACGTAAAAGATGGAATAAAGAAAATACCAAAAGTACCAGTGGTAAAAATGGTATACAAAAAAATACCAAAAATACCGATAATGAACATGATAATGATAATGATAATGATAATGAACGTGATAGTGATAGTGCACATGATAATGATAGTGTAAGTGATAGTGATGTGCAAGCAAGCAAAGAAAAAGTGTACACATTTTTGAAAGGATTTGGTAATTATGACAGTTAAACAATATATTAAACATTTAGCAATTATAACTAAAAAAACTTGTGATAAATATGATTTACCTACAAGTATAGATTTAAAAAAATATAGAGGTGAAGAGTATGAAATGGACTAATGGAGAACTAGTTGAAATATATGCAAATGCATACGACAACATACAATTAGCAATTGATGAACTAAATGAAGTTGATGAATATAAAGAAATATTAGAAACACTAAAAGAAGCAAAAAGCAAGTTAGAAGAAACAGTTGAAAAATATATGCAAGCTTTTAATAGAGAATGTGATGAGGAACTAGAATATCAAAATAATGAATATATGAGGAGTGTGTTATAGATGTTAAAAAGTTATAAAGAAATGAGAAATATAGATGTAAGTAAATGGATAGATAAAAGAGATGGGGCAGATTATTTAAATTGGGCTAAAGTAGTTGATTTATTACATGAAAATGGAGCTGAAAAAGTGTATTTTGAACCTGTAGTGAATCAATTAACTGGAAGTAGTTTATATATGACAGAGCAAGTTTTTTCGGATAAAAATGGTATGACAAATAGAGTATATGAAACTGAAGTAAAAATAGTTATAGATGATTTAGAATTTACTCAAAGAGGACCAGTAACGAACGGCAGTAATCCAGTCAAAGATAATAGTATGACACAACAAAGATTATGGAATTGTCAAACTAGATTATTTGTTAAAGGCGTGGCATTAAGAACGGGCTTAGGATTTGATTTATGGCTAAAAGATGAATTAAAAACTGAAAAAGATAGTTGGGAAGATGATTTATCAAAACACGATATTTTCAAAATTAAAGAAAGGTGTCAACAAATCTACACAAAAAAATTAAAAGATGGATTATCAGTAAAAGAAATCGCAGAAAGACTTCATAAAACTGAAGATGAAGTTAAGGCTTTATTTAGTTATTTTGATACTTTAAACAATTTTGAAAAGGATTTATCAAACATTGATACAAAGTCAAGATAGAAGTTACTACATAGGTTGTTCAGATACAAGTATGGTAGTAGGAAATTGGAATACAAAAACATTTGAAAAGTGGTGGCTTGAAAAACTTGGCCTTAATAAAAATAGTTTTTCTAATGAGGCAACTAAGGCTGGTAACAATTACGAACATAAAATATTAGACAGCTTAGAAATAGATGGATTAGAAAAAGATAAACAAATAATAATTGATAGATTAAGGGCTAATTTAGATGGAAATACAGATACTTGTATCTATGAAGTAAAAACACACAATATTGAAAAAGATTTTAAAGTATCAAAACAATACTGGAGACAAGCACAAGTTGAAATGTATGCAAGTGGAATACACAGGCTATATATAGTTGCATACGGATTAAAAGAAAATGATTATAATAATTATTTTAATGAAATAAACAAAGAAAGACTTCAATTAATAGAAGTGAAATATGATGAAAATTTTATAGAAAATGAATATTTACCCAAATTAGAATATTTAACTCAGTGTTTAAAACAAGGTAAATATCCAGAACAATGAGGTGTAATATGAAACTACAAGGAAAACTAGCAGATATAAGTATAGATTTTGAAACAAGAAAACCAAAATTGACATTTTTAATAAATAATCAAATAAGTAGTTTAGAAGAAATAGAAAACGTTGAATTATTAGATATAGAAGCTAAGAAACATAGAAATAAAAGGTCGCTAGATGCAAATGCATATTGTTGGGTGTTACTTGGTAAATTAGCAGAAAAAATGAATATAAAGGCTGAAGAAATATACAAGATGGAAATAAAAGACATAGGAGTATACGAAGTATTACCAATAAAAAATGCAGCAGTAGAAAAATTTATTGAAGCATGGCAAAAAAATGGAATTGGATGGCCATGTGAAGTAATAGGAAATAGCAAAATAGATGGATATACAAACGTAAAAGCATATTATGGAAGTTCTACTTATGATAGTAAACAAATGTGTAGACTTATAGATAGTATAGTAGAAGATTGTAAGTTGCAAGGTATACCAACGGATACACCAGAGCAAATAGCAAGATATAAGGAGGAATGGAAATGAATAGCTTAGTTTTAAAAAATAAATATAAAGTTATTGCAATGCCTAAAACGAATGCAAATATTTTTAAAGATTTAAAAGCTGGAGATATAATAGAAATTTCTTTGCCGTTAACACATTCTAGAGGAGGAGATAATTGTTCATTAAGAGCATATTATCCTAAAATAAACGGCATAGCTTGTAGTGGTGTTCCAATTATCAATAAATTAATAGAAAGAGGAATGATTTTGGAGGAACTATCTTAAATGAGAAAAGTATCAGATAATAGAAGATATTCTATATTAACAGATGATTTGGAACATTGTATTATATGCGGAAGACCTAATGTAAATAAGCACGAAATATTTTTTGGTACTGCTAATAGACAATTAAGTAAAAATTATGGATTAGTGATACCTTTATGTGTGGAGTTACATCATAATCAATTTGCTTGCAAAGGAATACATTTTGATAAAGAGTTATGTGGAGAGTGGCAAAAAATAGGTCAAAAAGCATTTATGGAATATTACAATAAAACAATAGAAGAATTTAGACAAATATTTGGAAAAAATTATTTATAAGGGGGAAAAAATTTGAAATATAAGGTTGAAATACCGATTAAATTACCAAGTTTAAACGATTATATAAATGAATGTAGAAAAAATAAATATGCAGGAGCTAATATGAAGAAAAATGTCGAAAAAGATATAGGCTGGTATATAAACTTACTACCCACATACGAAAATCCAATTAAAATTCATTTCACATGGGTAGAAGAAAACAAAAGACGTGATTTAGACAATGTATGTTTTGCTAAAAAATTCATATTAGATTCAATGGTAAAAGCAGGAAAATTAAAAAACGATAACAGAAACTTTGTAAAAGGCTTTAGAGATGATTTTGAATATGGCAAATCAAGTAAAGTTATTTTAGAAATAGAAGAGGTAGAATATGATTGAGAAAAAATTAATAAAAGAATATGAAAAATATAATCTGTATGGGATATATAAAAATAAAAAATTATTATATAAAACTTGCGAAAGTAATATAAAAGATTGTTATAAAAAAGAAAGGAGGGGAAGATGAAGAACTTACTATTTAGAAATGTTATATGCGAAGGATATTTAAAGAAAAAAGAAACAAAATATGTATATAATTCAACAATAGATGATGAGTACATAGAAGATGATGTTTCAATAACATTAAATCAAGGTGGAAGCTGTGAACAAGAAATTTATGAATTTGTAGAAAAAGAATTTGAAGGAACTTGTGTTGGAATATTTACTAAAAATACAAAAAGAGAATATGTAGATTGTGTAAACGATATAAGTGGAAAAGAGTTTATACATAGAGAATTAAAGGAGCCTATACAAGTAGCAAAAGTATTTTATGGAAATAACAAAAGTAAAATAGTTCCTATTGACAAAGTGAGAACATGGCAATCACCATTTTAGGAGGAAAAGATGAATAGAAAATATAGAAAAGAATTACAAGAACTAAAAACAAAACCAACATGTCAAATAAATGGTATATATATAATTCCATATAAACCTTATAATCGGATTTTGGGGTAAAAATGGATACAAATCCTATGATTTTGTTTTTGAAAATTCAAAAGGTGAAAAAATAGGTTGGTGCCATTGGGAAGGTGATGTAATTCATTTAGAAAACAAAAAGGCATATGGAATGAATATAGATTGTGAAAACTCAAACGAATATATTAGACTTTTTACAAATCATGGCTTTAATATAAGTGATATGATAATTAGTGATTTGACAATTAATGTAGGAGGAGAAGATGAATAGAGAGATAAAGTTTAGAGGAAAAATGATACCAGAAAATGAATGGATTTTTGGAACAATATTAAGAATACCAGCTCCACCTGTATGTTTTGGAAAAAGTGAAACAGATAAATACTATATACAGTTTCCAGACCCAAGATATATGCCAGACTGGAATATGCCATATAAAATGGTACAAGGAGAAGTAAATGCAGATACAATAGGACAACACACAGGACTACACGATAAAAACGGAAAAGAAATATACGAGGGAGATATAGTAAAAATTTATGGACATCGTTTTGATTTTGGGTTTAGACAAGAAGAAATAGGACAAATTAAATTTATTCATGGTGCGTTTGGGTTTTATAGAGAAAAAAGTGAAAACGAATATTATTTTAATGATTTAGCAACAGAAGAAGGATATGGAGAGCTAGATTATTATGAAGTAATTGGCACTATATATGATAATCTAGAGTTATTAGGAGGAGAAGATGAGCGTTAAAGGAAAAGTAAAAAGATTAAATAAGAGAATAGAAAATTTGAAGGAAGAATTACAAACTTATCAATTATCTAATAGTAGATTAAGAAATAAAAATGACACGTTAAAGACAGAATTAGAAGGACAAAAAGCAGATAAACAATATACAGAACAATTAGAAAACATAGTTAAATTTGCAATAACTAATCATATAGGGAATTTAAGAGGTGGAATGCAAATAGAAAGATATGGAATAGATAAAATGCAAAATTTAAGACTAAGTATATATTATCAACCAGAATTTAATAGCTATATAATCAGAGTTAATTATTAGGAGGAGAATAGATATGTTAAAAATAAGAGAACGGAGTAGATTTAAAAGAACTTGAAAAATATCGGATTTTATAAAACAGGAGGAGTTTATCAAAAAAATCTGGAATATGATGACATATATTCTCAAATAGCAGGAATTGATATGTGTATTTACGTTGTAATATCAGATAGAATAATTAGATTTTCAAGTGTTGAAAAAAAAGAAACTGTAAAATTAGATGTAATATACGATTTAATTAAAGCAGATTTAGTGGTAAAGGAGTAAATAAGATATGGAAGAATATAATTTTTTTAATATGGAACAAATATTAGAGTTTTTAGGAATCAAGTATGATTTTGAAAATGAAGATAATAAGAAATATCCATTTAATGACAAGCCAAGCGATGTAGTTTTTAATTATGGATATATCACTGTAGAAAGAAAAGGAGTCGAAGAGGAAATACAAAATAAAATATCTTCAAAAGAAGAATACATAAGTAAATTAAAAGAAATAAAAATGTTATATCATATACCATTTTACAATAAAAGAACAAAAAATACAGGAACAATAATTCAGAATATAAGTTTAACCTTTAGATATGACAAAACATATAAGTATGGAGATATAAATAAAAGTTTACCAGAAGTATGTTATGCAATAGAAAGAATGGGAACTAAGACTAATGACTTTTATGTTATTGGAGAAGATAATATTCATTTTTTTATAAGTAATTATATAATGAATAACCAATGGGGAATAGGAACAGAATTAGTAGAAAGTAGCCCTAAAGTGGAATTGAATGATGATTTTAAAGAAATAAGAGAAGATGAAGAAATGTTCTCGGAGAGGAGTGAATAAGATATGAAAGTTAAAGAATTAATACAAAAATTGAATAAATATGATAAAGAAAAAGAAGTTGTAATAAGATTTGGGCTAAGTCAAAATGATGATGTAGGTTATGTATTAGAAACGTTTGAAACAGGAGAATATGGAGATAATGCTGCGATATATGCAGAGTATACAGCAACAGTACAAGATTGTGATTTTATGGGGCAAATAGATTTGAAAAAAGCATATGAACATGAGCTAGAGAGAAGTGATACATAGTGAAAGAAAAAATAAAATGTGAAATATGTGGAACGGAATTTTCCGATAATTTTTATAAACAAAATGAAACAGGGAAAATAATATGTGAAGAATGCTTATTAGAAAGTGATATGATTACTACAGATACAATAACAAACTATTATTTAGATGGAGAATATATAGGAAATGACAGTGATAGCATTGAAGATGTAATAGAAACAATATGTGATACTTATGATTATTCTAAAATTTAAGAGGTGTTTTAAGTGAAAGAATGTAATTTTATACGAAAAGATGATTATGATTATATTATATATGGGTGCAGTAATTGTAAAGAAGAGTGGTATTTTGAAGATGGAACACCAGAAGATAATAGCTATAATTATTGTCCAGAATGTGGGGCAAGAATAAGAGAAATTATTGAACTAGAAGAGGAGGACGAGTAGTGGAAAATAGTATAGAAGAAGATATAATTTTATTAAAAGATTTTACAGAAGGCAATTTTAAAAGAGATAAGTTAGAAAATTATAAAGGTTCTTATAAAATGGGATATTTTTATTATAAAGATATACAACAAGCACTAGAACATATTTTAAGAGATTATAAAAGAGTATTAAAAGAGAATGAAGAATTAAAAAATGAAATTATGGAGAAAGACTTAGAAATAATAGGAAAAGAAGAATATACAAAAGCTAGTATGAAAGAAATTATTGAGCAATATTATACAGCAAACGAAGATTGTATTACAAAGCAAAGAATAGAAGACATAATAGACAGAATTGATTATGATATAAAAAAGACTAAAGAAATAATATCAAAAAATACAAATATTTATGCAAGTTATCGAAAAAATGATTATCAAATAGTAAGATTAAGAGCAATGAACACAAAATCTTTAGATATAAAAAATAGATTACAAGAATTGCTGGAAAGTGAGGAATAAATGAACGATGAAGAAAAGAAAAAGATTGAGTTAGATATCGAAGCGAAATATGTAGGTAAAACAGAAAAAGAATTTTTAAGTAGACTTACTTATGCAGAATGTTTATATATCTTAACACCTGAGAACAAATACTGCGATAAAATAAGAAAATTATCAGTATTAAAAATATGTGAAATAATAGAAAAACTACAAAAAGAGAATGAAGAATTAAAAAAAGGGGAGTAATATGTTTAAAAGAATAAAAAAATTAGAAAATGAAGTTAAAGAATTAAAAAATCAATTGTATGAAAATTTAGATAATCAAAGGATAAAAGAGCTAAGCAAAAAATATAATATTAAAATAAAAATAGTAGAAACTTTAGAAATAATTTGCTTTAACTTCAAAAAAAGTTATTTGTTAAAAATAAATAATAAATTACTAAAGTCAGAAATAAATAATAAACACGAATATATACAAAGTAATGAATTTGAGAGAGATATAAAAGCTTTTCTATATAAAAGCATAAAAGGGGGAATAAAAATGGCAAGCGTAACACAATGTGATGTATGTGGTAATATAGTTAAAAATGAAAATAGTAAACGTGTTAAAATTTATGATGTTGATGTACTTGGACATATATGCGGATGTCTAGTAAATAAAGATATATGTTTAAACTGTTATGAAAAAATAAAAAAAATTTTAAAAATAAAATAGAGGAGGAAAAGTAATATGATAAGGAAAACGTTATATCCAAAAACAGAGAGGGTAAAAGTAGATAGTAATAATAAATGTGAGATAACAGAAAAAATAGATGGGAGTAATTTATGTTTGTTTAAGTTAAAATGTAAATTATATATAGCACAAAGGAATAATATTATAGCAATGGATGAATTAGAAGAAAATAAAAATATGTTATATAAGGGGCTATATAATTGGTTAATGGAACATAAAGATTTCTTACAAAATGAATTAAGAGAATCATCATGCATATGTGGTGAATGGATAGGAATGGGTAAACTAAAATATTCTGTTGATGAATTTGATAAAAGATTTTACATTTTTGCTAAGGCAAATGTTAATGAAAATATGGAGTTGTATAATCTAAGATATTATCATGAATTGTTTATATATCCTTTTGAATCTTTAAAAATACCAAATTTTATTGGGGTAGTACCAATAGCATACGAAATGGGAGTAATACCAGACAAAAATAAGTTAGATGAGTTATATGACAACTATTGTAAAAAGACAAACAGAAATGTAGAAGGTTTTGTAGTTAACTATGAAAATAGAATAACAAAATATGTAAGAATGAAAAATGGTAAATTAACAGAACATTTTGATAGAGGTGAATAATATATGAATAAATACATTTATATAATATCAGTATTAATTATATTTACAATACTAAGTATTATAAGTTCAGTAGCAGATAAAAAGAAAATTGATTATGTAGCAAATGAATATAAAAATTTACAAGAAGAAAAGACAAGCTTACTAAAAGAAATAAAAGATTTAAAAGAAGAAAATAACGCTTTTAGAAGTGTAATAGACACTTACAATATACCAAACAATTTAGATACTAGATTTGAAGTTGAATAAAAAAATGGAGGTAGGTATATGGAAATTAAAGAAGAATTAGAGAATTATAATAATTATTTGGCTGAAATAAAAGTCAAAAAATATAGTATCAAAAAACTTGAATTGGAAGAAGTTACAATTTCTGGAAGTAATTTTAGCATAAATGGAGATATAAAACCAAAAGGATATATGAGTTCTAATGTAGAAAAGAAAGTAATAGATAATACTGATAAAATAAATAGATTTAAAAAAGAAATAGAGAAATTACAAGCTAAAATTGAAATGATAGATGGATTTATAAATATATTAAATGATGATCATAGAAGAGTTATTGAATTAAGATATAAATATAATAAATCAGATTTGCAAATATCTAAAATAATTAATTTAACAAAGAGAGCAGTTAACAAAAGAGCAAATATAGCATTAAAAATATTAGAAAAACAGTATAATAATAAAGTTTACCTAAAAAGTACCTAAAGTGTTCCTAACAAAAGCTTGAAATTAAGTATTTAAGCATGCTATAATATATAATAGCAGAAGGTATCGGATATGCCTTTCGCTGGAAATTAACGTTGAGTAAGAATAGACTAGTAACTGACTTACTTTTCAATTCTCTCTTAATCGTCAAAAAAATAAAGACGATTAGTTCTAGACTTGAGAGGATTGCTATTTTGAATGCAAACAAGGGAAACCTTAGTTTTTTTATAATCAACCTCTTGGCACTATCTATTATGGTAGTGCTATTATTATTCATACAAATTTCATGAGGTGCCAAACAATTTTCACAAGATTACATACAACACTTGACAATGTATATCATTAATGTTATAATGTAGGTACAATAAGAAGACAATTTATGTAATCTTGTTGAACCATTGATTAAAATGTACTCATTTTAATCACTCCTTTCATTTCGAAAGGGTAAATTCAGTTATATTGAATATCAGAAGATAGTTTGCCGACTATCTTCTCTTTTTTAGTATACTTAGTCAAAAAAGTGAATATAATAAAAAAGAAAGCCCTGCTTTGCCGAGCAGCGCCTAAGAATAATCTTACATTTATTTAAGTTTGTTGCTAAAAAATACAATTATAGTATATATAATTGTAAGTAATCCAGTAATAGCAACAATAAAGTCAGTAAATTCAGTCATTGAATATCCTCCCTTCTGCTCTAATAGATACAGAGAAAAAAGGATAAAAGAGACTCTCTACTCTAACGAATAGAAAAGAGCAATTACATTATAACACTTGCTAATATTACAAGTCAACAAAATATGACAACAAATTAAAAATATACAATGTAGTCCAAGATTGGGCTACTTTTTTAATGCTTATTTATGAGTAAATGAGTAATAAAAAGGTAGTGATACTATGACAAAAGAAGAATATCAAAATTATCTGTGTAAACATTGTATAAGATATAATTGTAAAGAAAATATATGTGAATTAGATAAAGATACATACAAAGTATATAAATGTACTGAGTATGTGTCTATTTTTATGTGTAATAAAACAAATTGTAGAAAGTGTGGAAGATGTTGATGGAATTTGAAATAAATAATACGACATGGACGATCGAAAAAGTTGATGAAGCAACAATTAATAATGAAATGAAATCAGATGGAACACTAGGAGTAACAATATATAAAAATCAAAAAATAATGTTGCTAAAAGACCAAGCAAATATAATTAAGACTTTAAAACACGAACTAACTCATGTGTGGTTGTATGAGTATGGACATAATCAAAATGATGAAAAAACATTTAGCTATGAAGATGTATGTGAAATAGTAGCAAGTAGTAATGATTTTATAAATGAAATAATTCAAAAATATGAAAGTAAACAAAAAAATGAAATAAATACAAATGTAATTGATAGATTAAAAAATATGTAAGGAGTGATTATATGCCAAAAGTAGGAAGGCCTGCAAAATACAAAAAAGAATATTGTAATGATATAATAGAATATTTTAATATACCACCACAAACATGTATGTATAAAGAAGAGTATTTCCAAAATGGACAATTAAAGAGTAAAACACCAATAATAACAGCAAATGAATTTCCAACGTTCCAAGGTTATGCTAATAAAATAGGTGTACATATAGATACATTACATGAGTGGAAAGATAAATATAGTGAATTTTCCGAAGCATATATGCGTGCAAAACAGTTACAAGAAAAAATATGGCTTGTAAATGGAATGTCAAATTTATATAATTCTCAATTTGCACAATTTTTTGGTAAAAATTGTCTTGGATATAAAGATAAACAAGAAATAGAGCACAGTGGTAAATTAAAATTAGAAGATGTGTTATGAGTTATAGTGCAGATTATCTAATAAACAGAAGAAAAGAAAAATGGCAAGAAGATAAAAATATAGAAAGAGATAAACAATTTAGAGAAGTTGTAGCTGAAGAATTGATAAAAAATGATAAATTATTAAAAGAAGTGATATACAATCCTGAAAAACTTATTGAATTACTATTTATAGTTGTTGATAAAAATCAAAAAACTATGCCATTTTTTTTTAACGATGTTCAGCAAGATTTTATAAATAAGATAAATAATGCCAAAAAGGATTATGAGAATGGAAAAATAACAGAGATATCATTTTTAATACTGAAAGGTAGACAGCAAGGTTTTACTACATTAGTTACAGCTTATCAACTTGCTAATATACTTTTAAATAAAAACTTTCAAGGTTTAACTGTAGCGGATGAAAGCAGTAATACGGAGGCAATATTTCAAAATAAAGCAAAATTTCCATATGATATGTTGCCAGATATAATAAAACCTACGGAGAAATTTAACAATAAAAGACAGCTATTATTTGAAAAGCTTAATTCAAGCTGGGCTGTTGATACAGCTACAAAAAACATGGGTCGTTCGCGAACAATAAACTTTTTTCATGGTTCTGAATGTGCTTTTTGGAGAGATGGAATAGCAGTTACTCAAGCAGGGCTTGGAGAAGCTTTTACAAAAAATTGTATAAAAATATATGAAACAACAGCGAATGGTTTTAATGAATACAGAGATATGTGGAAGTCAGGGCAACATATAAATTGCTTTTACGAATGGTGGAAAACAAAAGAATATTTTACTAATTTTGAAAGTGACTCCGTAAAGAGGGACTTTATATATAACATAGAACATAAAAAAGACTGGATATATGAAAGATTGAAATGGCTAAAAGATTGTAAAAAATTAAAACTTGAACAACTATATTGGTATTATAAGAAATATATGTCTTATTTAGATAAAGAACTCATAAAACAAGAATATCCGTGTTCTGAAGAAGAAGCTTTTGTTGCATCAGGAGCTTGTATATTTGATAAAGAAAATATAATTAGAAGAATAGATGAATTAAAAGCTCCACAAAAGGTAGGATATTTTACTTACGATTACGATGGGATAAAAATAAAAAATATAGTTTGGAAAGATGACGAAAATGGTTTTATAAAATTATATGAATTACCAAAGCGCAATTATTTTTACGTAATAGGCGGAGATACATCTGGCGAAGGTTCAGATAATTTTACAGGACAGGTTTTAAATAATATAACGGGTAATCAAGTTGCAGTTTTAAAACATCAATTTGATGAAGATATATATGCAAGGCAAATGTATTGCTTAGGAATTTATTATAATAAAGCACTGATAGGAGTAGAAACTAATTTTAGTACATATCCTCAGAAAGAACTTGAAAGATTGAGGTATCCTAATTTTTATATAAGAATGAAGGAGGATACATATACAAATAAAACTGAAAAGGCATTTGGGTTTAATACAAATAGAAAAACAAGACCTATTATAATAGCAGAGTTAGTACAAGTTGCAAGGGATATGATAGAAAGTATTAATGACATAGAAACATTAGAAGAAATGCTTACTTTCATAAGAAATGAAAACGGAAAGGCAGAAGCACAATTAGGATGTCATGATGATTTAATAATGGCATTAGCAATTGCACATTATATAAGGCCACAACAAAAATATATTATTAAAAAAAATGAAAGAGAAAAGTATAGAAGCTTTAATTTTAGCTTTGAAAAAGAAGAAGAAAAAGAGTTTGAAGTAGGGGAAGAAGAAGTCTATATTTAAAAAAGGAGAAAAAATTATGGAGTATTTGTTAATTATTAGTTTAGTATCAATGTTATTAATTATTTATTCTTATACTCTTGGAATAAAGAACGCCATCAAGATGATAAAAAAAGAAGATATAAAATCAGGATTTGAAAAAATGCATTTTAAAGAGAAAGGCGATAAAGAGGAAAGTAAAGAAACAGAAAAATTTAATACTTTATTGGAAAATATTAATAATTACGAGCCTAGAGGCTCAAAACAGAAGGATGTGTTGTAACAAATGTCAAAAAGTGATGTAATTAATGAATTAGATGATATAAATATAACAGACGTCTGGAAAGATTATGAAAAAGGTGTCATGTATAATAGAATGATGAATTTATACGATGATACAGAAGATAATTATGATTTTTATTACGGAAACCAATGGAAAAATGCAAAACTTGGTAATATTGAAAAGGTTTGTTTTAATGTAATAAATACGGTTGTTAAATATAAAACCGGTGTTTTATCACAAAATACGTACAAAGTAATTTACAATGCTTTGTCAAATAATTCTAAAGATGAAAGATTTGAAAAAATTTGTACAATGCTTGCAGAAAAGTCTGATAGTATATTTGAAAATGAAAAAATAGATGAAAAATCAAGAACAATAATAAAAGACGCATGTATAAATGATGAGTCTATATTTCATAATTACTATGATACTAATGAAAACGAAATAAAAGTTGAAATTGTTGATAAAAATAACATATATTTTGGAAATGAGAACGAAAGCAATATACAATTACAACCTTATATCATAATATCATTTAGAAAAAATGTAAATGAACTTAGAGAAGAAGCGAGAACTATATATAAATTAGATGAAGATGAAATAAAATATATATTACCAGATAATGATGTAGAAGAACAGGCAGGCATGGAAGTTAAATATGAAGAAATAACACCTATGTGTTTAGTACTTCTAAAATATTATAAAAAAAATGGAAAAGTTTATTATACTAAATGTACAAAGTATGTTACTTTGGAAGAAAATAAATCTACTGATATGAATTTATATCCAGTGGCTCATTTTCTGTGGGAAGAAAAAAAAGGAAGTGCAAGGGGAATAGGTGAAGTAAGGAGATTAATTCCTAACCAAATAGAAATAAACAAAACTATTATGAGAAGAATTATTTCTGTTCAATTTTGTGCGCATCCAAAGTTAGTTGTAAATGAAGATTTAATAAATAATGTATCTTCTCTTAATAAAGTAGGAGCTATAATAAAAGTAAAACGGAACTGGAATTGAAGATGTTAGAAAACAAGTTGGGTACTTAAATGCTACTAGTATGTCTTCCGATTCTAGAGCTGTACAAGAGGAGTTGATTAATTATACTCAAAATCTAAATGGTAGTACTACAGATGAAGCACGTGGAAATGTTGACCCTACGCAAACCTCTGGAAAAGCTATACTTGCAGTACAACAAGCAACTCAACAACCTTTGAATGAGCAACAGTATAGATATAAAGAATTTTTAGAAGAAGAAGCAAAAATTTGGCTTGATATGTGGAAAGCATATGAAATAAATGGATTAATTTTGTATACAGAAGAAGAAATTCAGGTTAAAGATGAAAAAACTGGTATGCCGATTATTCAAACTGTAAAAGTTCCAGTTACTATTTCACAAGAAGAACTACAAAAAGTCAAAGCAAATATCAAAGTAGATATAACTCCAGTCACGTCTTTTGATATTTATGCACAAGAAGAATCATTAGAAAATTTATTTTTACAAGGCAAAATCACATTTGAAGAATATGTTGATGCTTTGCCTCAACATAGTGCAATGCCAAAGGACAAGTTACAGAAAATTATAAAACAAAGAGAAGAAACAAAAAAACAGATACAAATGCAGTCTGAAATTGCTAATAGTCAGATGAATCAAATACAACAGTTACTACAGCAAAGACAATTAGAAGAGAACGTTAATAATGATAATATAGATAATATACAGTCAACTGGAAATCAGATGATTAGCCAAGTAACAGGAGGAATGCAAGATGCAATGTGATGAATGTTTAGTAGATATGAAAGTAAAGAGTGTGAAAAATAATGTATTTCTTCTTGAATGTCAAAGATGCAAAAAAACAGTAAAAAAAACAGTTGAGGAAATAGAAAAAGAATATAAAAAATTAAGTATGGGAGAAGAATTAAAATAGTTTAGTTCTTCTTTTTTATTGTCCAAAGCATGTGTAAGACAAAAAACTGCTATCAAGAAAACAGTCAGGCATGACTTAAAACAAGGGAGGGTTCAATTATGAACGATGAAGAAAATCAAGATATAACTGAAGAAGTTATAGAAAATGTTGACAATGAAGAAGTTGTTGACGATGAAAATTTAGGAGAGTTTTCGGATAATACAGATGCTAGCAATGTAGATGAAGAAAATGAAAAACCTAAAATGCTTACTGAAAAAGAAGCAAATGATTTAGCTGAAAAAATAGCTAAAGAAAGAGAAGCGAGGGCATATAGAAAAGCTGAAAGAGAAAAAAGAGAGGAATTTAAGCAATATGAAGAATTAGCTAATCTATTAAAAGCTGGAACAGGTAAAGATAATTTAACAGATATAAAAAATGAGTTTGCTAACTTTTATAAAAGCGAAGGAATTAATATACCAGACAACAAGGTGAATAACGAAAGAGAAGAGAAAATCCTTGGTAGAGCAGATGCAGAAGAAATTATTGAACTTGGTGATGATGAAGTAAATAGAGTCGCAAATAGAATTTTTGAAAAACCTGTTGAGAAAAGGAGCATTAGAGAAAAAGAAATATTTGAAATATTAGGTAAACATGCTATGCAAGAAAAAGCAAAAAAAGAATTAATTGCAAAAGGTATCGATGAAAAAGTACTAGATGATGAATCTTTTAAAAGTTTTGCAAGCAAATTTAATGTTTCTACGCCTATTTCTGAAATTTATGATGTCTATAAGAAAATGGACTCTAATAGAGATGCTCAAGAATTAGTAAAAGTAAAACCGGCAAGCCCTGGCAGTGCAAGAGATGTACAGTCAAAAAAAGAAAAGGATTTTTATACTCCAGAAGAAGTTGATTCTTTGACAGAAGCTGATTATGATAAAAATCCTAAATTAATAGACATTGTAAGAGATTCAATGTTGAAATGGAAAAAATAAAAAAAGGGAGGAATAAATATGGCCGCTAAAAATTTTAAACCTGTATTTTGGTCAAAATACATACAAAGAGAATTAAAGAAAGATTTAATATTAGCAGATTTTTGTAATTACGAGTATGAAGGAGAAATAAAAGAGGGGGCTAGACTAAAAATAGTTGGTGCAGTAAAACCTACAGTAAAAAAATATGTACCATATAAGGATATCGAGATTGAACAATTAAAAGACAATTCTCAATTCTTAGATATTGACCAAGCTGATTATTTTGCTTTTGAATGCGATGATATAGATAAAGCTCAATCTATGAAAAATTGGATGAATGTATCTATGGATGAAGCAAAAACTGCACTTGCAGAAAAAGCAGATGCATATGTTGGTAGTTTAGCTGCTAAAGCTAAACATAAATTAGATTCAGTTGCAGTAACAAAAGAAAACGCAACAGATATAATTGATGATGGATTGACTATATTATATAAAAATAACGTAAAAACAAATGAAGAGTTACAACTTGCTTGTTCACCAGATTTTTATAGATATGCTAAAAATGGTTTAACAGAAGTATATACTGATAATGTTGAAATGATTAGAAAAGGTATTGTAGGAAAATATTCTAATGCATTAGTTAAAATATCTAATAATTTATACAATGATGGAACAGATGACTATAATATGCTTAGAACTAAAAAAGCAATAGCCTTTGCAAATTCTATAAATAAGGTAGAAACTGACAGAAAAGAAAAAGGATTTGCAGATATTGTAAAAGGTTTGCATGTGTATGGAGCAAAAATACAAAGACCAGAGCAATTATGTGTGTTAAGGACACATAAGGCCTAAAAAAAAGGAGGAATAAAAAATGGCAGTAAAAAGTTTAACACCTACTAAATGTGGGTATAATGAAATAAAAGAATTTGATTTTGAAGCCCCAACTGCAGTTGCAGATGGATGTGAATTTATATTTCCAGCTAAAGATGAAGATGTTCAAGTTGTAGTTTATAACTCTGGAGCTTCTGCAGCAACAGTGACTGTGAAAGCACCTGTGGATGGACACTATGCTTCCGCTGGAGATGACTTAAAATTATCAATTGCGGCTTCAAAGTATGCTATTATAAGGCTTGAAAGTGCAGTATATGCTGATAAAAATGAAAAAGTAAAAATAATTACATCAGCAACAACTGCCAAAGTTGCAGTATTATATTAATTGTGGCCAGCTTTTGCTGGCTATATGTATCACTATTAAGGGATATGCTAGTTCGATTCTAGCAATAGTGAAAGGAGAATAAAAATGAATAAAATAAATAAATATGTATTTAAACCAAATTTACAATTTTTTGATGGGTATGTTGTTAAAGAAAAAGATGAAAATGGAGTACTAATTGAAAAAGATTTAATTGATGAAACTATAGAAGATAAAGAAATTAATCAAAAGATACATGTTAAACAGAGTGTAAGAGGTTTAACAATAATAACAGATATTTACTCTGAAATTGAGATATTTGGCGTAAAGAACAAGGAAAAATCACATTTAGAATCTACTTATAAAGAAGGAACAATACTTGTATATAATGAGGGTGATGGCTATATATATCCAAAAATGAAAGTCTGTACAGTAGAAGATGCAATAAGGGATTTAAATTTATTGGAGGGATAATTAATGACTTTAGAAGAAAATATAAAAATTGTACTAAGTCTTATAGATGAATACGCACCTTCAAGTACTAATTTGTATACAGAAGATGAAGACATACAGAATAAAATAAAAATATTATATAACCAACCATATCAAGAATTATCACAAATAAAAAAAATAAGCAAAGTCAAAGAAATAAGTAAAACGTATAGTGATACAGATTATTATAGAGAATACAGTTTGCCTTCTAATATGTATCAATTAAAAAATGTTATAGCGTTTGACGAGGAAACTAACAAAATTGTTCCAGGTGATTATTATATTATAGAAGGAGCAAAAAAAATATATATAAATGATAAATCTGAAGCTAAATATAAAATAGAATATTATGCTTATCCTTCGATAATAACAGAAGAAACTGAAAATGATTTTTCACTTGAAATTGACCAAGATGTTCAAAATATTCTCTCATATAAAGTTGCAGATAATTTATTAAAAAGTGACCCCAGCGCTGACTATTCTGCTTTTAGGCAAGCATTTGAAGATGCTTTAAATAGATTGGACACTAGAAAATCAATGTCTATTGCAGTTGTCGAAAGTGAGTATGATTTTTAGGAGGTAATACATGATAACGCCTATAAAAAGATTATATAGCAATTTGGCTGGTGTAGATTTTACTAATGACCCTAGTAAAGTTCAATTAAATCGTAGTCCAAATTGTACAAATATGTGGAAAAATTATTCTAGTACACAAGGAGAATGTGTTGAAACAAGGCCGGGGTTAATATTTTTAGAAAATTTTAAAGATAATTTTAATGGTATGTATATATATGGAGTTGAAAGTGAGAGAGCTATTGTACATGCTGGTCAAAAATTATATGAATGGTATGGATTTCCAAGTTTAGGATATAAAGTTCTGTATGAAAAAATGAATAATAAAAAAAGTTCAATGACAGTATTTGAGGATAAGCTATATATAAACGATGGAAAAAATTATTTGGTATATGATGGAGAAAATGTAAATGATGTATCAGAACTTGCATTTGTTCCCACTACTACAATTGCAAGAAATCCGATTGGAGGAGGAGAACTATACCAAGATGTTAATGTTTTAACAGGTAAGAGAAAAAATACTTTTGTTGCAGATGGTGATAGCAAAGAATATTATTTAGATACTATTTTACTTGATTCTGATGGTGAAGTAAAAGTTTGGATAAATGATATAGAGACAACAGATTTTACAGTAAATAAAGCATTGGGGAAAGTAACTTTTAACAATGCACCTACAGCACCTGACACAGCTGGTCAAGCTAATGTAGTAATTGAATTTTCTAAAAGTGGAACTGATTATATTACAAGAATTTCAGAATGTACTTTAAACCTTGCATTTGATAATAGAATATTTTTTACGGGTAATCCCAAATTTAGAAATGCTATATTTCATTGCGAATTGAGAAATCCGGCGTATATTAGTGATTTATCATATTATCAAGATGGTACTTCTGATAGTATGATAAAAAGTATGACGGTAGGTAATAATATTTTGTGGGTTTTTAAAGAATCAAGCCAGCAAAATGACACTATATTTTATCATGTTCCTTCGATTGATAGTGAATCTGGAAAAATATATCCAAGTAAACAAGGTAATATATCTACAGGATGTGTAGCCAAATGTATCAATTTTAATGATGATATTGTTTTTGTAAGCAAGCAAGGAATTGAAGGAATAGGAACAAATATTAATGAAGAACAAATATTAAGCCATAGAAGTTCATTAATAGATGCAAAATTTGTAAATGAAAACAATTTTGACGAATTAGAATTATGTGAATGGGCTGGTTATTTATTATGTTTGGTAGATGGAAATATTTATCTTGCAGATTCAAGGCAAAAGTTTCAAGGGATAAATGGATATGAATATGAATGGTACTATTGGAAAATTGGACAAGATATCGGAAAAATAACAATATTAAAGGAATATAAAGGGAATTTGTATGCTGGTACAGAAAAAGGAAATGTGTTCAAATTTGATGGTACAAATGATAATGGGAACACTATATATTCATGTTGGACAATGCCAAATGACGTATTTGGAAATGAAAATCATTTAAAAACTACTAATAAGCGAGGCGGAGTTGCAAAAATAAAAACAATTCCAAATGGCCAAATAAAAGTTTCTGTTGGAACAGATAAGAAGGATGAAATGTTAGTAACAACATATAGTGCGACAGGATTTGATTTTTCTAATATTGATTTTTCTAATTTTGCATTTACTACAAAGAATAATTCTTATGTAGTGTATAAAATAAAACAGAAAAAATTTACAGAGTTAGTACTTAAATTCTATAGTGATGAATTGGATAAGCCGTTTGGGTTATATGATGCGATGATAGAAGCTTACCAAGGAAGTTATATTAAAAGATAAGGAAGGATAAAAAATGGCTATAAATAAGTTAAATTCAAATTTAAATATAATATCAAATTTACCAGATAAACCAACTCAAGAAGTTTCAGCTTTAAAAGCAAAATTTGATGAGGCAGGTAATACAATAAAAGATTATATTAATACAATTTTAATTCCATCTATAGAAAATGGAGAAATTCCATTAATAAATAATCTTACGTCAGGTGGAACAAAAAGTGCTTTAACTGCTGAAATGGGAAAAGAATTAAATACAAAAAAACAAAACGCCATCAGATATGGAACAACAGTTCCTACGTTATCTGATGGTGAAATTTTTATACAGATATTTGATGAGGAGTAGGTGAGTATAAAATGGCTGAAGCTTGGTATGATGCTGGTTATGCAAATTCAAGTGCAACATTAAGATTACATGTATATACAGTAGAAAATAGCGCATCTGGTAATTATACTGTTGAAAGAGCGGATGTGTGGATGAGAGTAAATGCTAACTGGGGATATTACAATAATTACGGTACTAATGTTTATGTTGGAATAAACGGGAATGATACAAATAGAACTGTAAACTTCGATGCTAGAGTTAGTGCAGGTACACAATTATTGTTATTAGGTACATGGGATACAAAAGTGTGGCACAATGATAATGGAGATGCAAGTATAGGAGTTTCTTGCTCCCATGCTACAGGTGTTGGATTAGGTACAGCAAGTGGAAGTTGGACTTATTATTGTGACCATTTGAATAGATATGCTAATTTTACTAATCATTATGTTGAATCAAGAACAATGAATACGATAAGAGTTCACTGGGGAGCAGATGCAAATTGTGATTATTTACAATATTCCATAAATGGTGGTGGATGGACCGATGCATCAGGTTATCCAACATATACTATCTCCAATCTTTTACCGAATACTTCATATAACATTAGAACTAGGATAAGAAGGGCTGATAATGGATTGTGGACTGAAAGTGGATATTTATATACAAATACATTGGATATGGCACAATTTACAAACTTTATTAGCACTTTAAAAATTGGAAAAGATTATTTAATACAGTATTCTAATCCATCGAATGCATCTGTTGAAATAGGAATATTTCAAACAGATGGTAAGACCCCAATAATTGATTATAAAAAGTATTCAAATAATACAATAATGAAATTTTCAACTGAGGATATAAAAAAATTCTATAAATTTTTAGGTGGCAATGAAAGTAAATTAGCACGAATTTATATAAGGTCTACTCAAAATGGCAATAAATCATGGAATGGAAAAGATATAACAATAAAATTAAGTGGTGGAATAAAAACAGTGATAATAAATGATAATGGAGTAAACAAAAAAGGAATTATATGGGTAGGAACAGAAAATGGAAATAAATCCGGGATTTTTATTGTTGGAACCACATCAGGATATAGGAGGGGAATTTAATGGAAAATCCATATGCAGATTTAGAAAACAAATACGCAAATAATTTACAACAACAAAATGATATGCTTTCACAGCAAAGTCAAATTCAAAAGGAACAGTCACAAGCAAACACAAATCAAACAATAAATGAAATAAATCAGCAAAAAGATTATGCACAACAGGACTTTAATAAAGAGGCAAAAGGTGCATATACGGATTATATGAAAGTTGTTAATCCATATGGTGTACAAGCTGAACAAATTGCAAGTGATGGACTTGGTGGAAGTGGATATAGTGAAACTTCTAGATTAAATGCATACAATACATATCAAAATAGATATGCTACAGCAAAATCTAGTGCAGATAGAATACAACAAGATTTTAATAATCAAATTACACAGGCAAGATTAAGTGGAAATAAAGAACTTGCTGAAATAGCATTAAATGAGTTACAAACAAAAATGACAAATTTATGGAATCAATTAAATTTAGATACAACATTAGCTCAAAATAAAGTAAGTTATAATCAATGGTTAGATGAATTTAACTATAATAAACAACAAGATGAAATAGCTAATGCATTTGCAAGGGAACAGTTTGAATATCAAAAGCAACAAGATGCACTTAATAGGGCAGCAACTGCTGCAAAAAAGAGCAGTTCTAGTGGAAATTATACTTTCAGCAATAGTGGCAATAGTTTTTCAAATAGTGCTAGCGGAACTAATAATGATACAGTAAAAAGGTCAAATAAAACTGTGGCAGAAAAGATAGTGCAAAATTCTAAAAATAATGTTAATCCACTTACTGGTATAGGTATATCAGATGCGGTTGAATTTAATAAAAAAATGGGACTTTGGTAATTATAAAGAGGTGTAAATATGACACTAGAAGAAATATATAAAAAAATGAAACAAAATAATCCATATTATGAAGGGTCACAAGCTCAAAAAGAAGAACAAGCAGGTATGAATATAGAAGGAGATACAGTAAAACATACTGAAAAATCAGCACAAATACATCAAGATTATGTAGAAAACCAACCAGCTTTTAATACATTTATAACAGGTGCTCCTACATATAAAGAACAATTAAAAGATAACTTTATACAGATAAAAAGAAGAACAAAAAACTTAGGAAAAAATTTTATATCAGGCGTTGGAAATGGAATTAGAGGAATAATGGACGTTCCTTTTCAAGAAACAGAAAATAATTTAAAAAAAGGAGAAAATTCAAATAAAAATTTGTGGCAACACATTTTAAAATCAACTGCTTACACTTTAAATCCTAATGTTTCATTTATCGATAATATAATTTCAAGTAATAAAAATGCAACAAATATATTAAAAGACAAAAATAAAAGTGACTATGAAAAAGTAGCAAATATAGTAACAAATGGTGTAACAGATGTAGTAGATGCTTCGACTACTGGGAAAAAAGGTTTGGATGCAAGTATTGAATTACTTGGAAAATTAAGTCAAAATAATTCAGAAAAGTTATCTGATAAAGTACAAAATGTTCAAAATAAGGTTGATGAACCATTTAAAAAGTATGATGAAAAAGTTCAAAAAGATAACAATAAATTCGGAAATGTTGAAAATTTTTTATTTAATGTTTCTAATAGTTTGGGTAATATGGTGCCATCTATTGTTGCTTCAGCTGTTACTAAAAATCCTAATATAGGTTTAGCAACTATGGGGTATTCAGTGAAAGGTCAAAGCACAGAAGAAGCAAGAGAAAAAGGACAAGAGTTACAGAAAGCTATAGACATAGGTAATACAAAAGGGGCAATTGAAGCAGGAACAGAACTTTTAACCGGAGGAATTAATTTCTTCGGTAAGGGCGCCTTAGATGATATTGCTAAAAGGGGAATAGATAATAAAGTCAAAAATCAAGTACTTAATTTTATCGCAAAAAAGGGATATGATTTTGCTGGTGAAATTGGAGAAGAGACAGTATCGGATATATTAAATACTATGTTGGATAAAGGAACAACGGACCCTAATATTAAGTATTCGATAAAGGATTGGAGTGATACAGCATTATCAACATTATTATCAACTGCAGTGTTAAATACTATAGGTGGAGGATATACGAAAAAAGCTTATAAACAAAATGCTCAAGAGCTAAAAAATAATACTGGAATAATAACAAAAGATATTGATAATATTGAAATGTCACAACTGCCTAGAAATACAACTGATGATTCCATTAATAATATTGTACCACAAAATAACAGTAAAAATAATATAACACAAACAAGTTTACCTATAAGAAATTATCAATATATTGAAAGCGATAATAGTAAAATAAATGCATTAAGACAAGATATGTCAAAATATTGGAAAGATACAAACGAAGCAAGAGCTTTGGGAAGTGTTATAGAGAAGGTAATAAGTGATAAAGGCTACAATATAAGATTAGATGATACAATAAATAAAAAGGGAACTTCAGTAAATGCACAAATAACGACTTTGAAGAATGGAGAAGTAGAAATAAAAATTAATCCAAATGCACAAAATGTGGGAGAGTTTTTGTTAATGCATGAAGTAACACATGCAGTGGAAACCCCTGAAATAAGAAATTTAATAGTAAACTATGCAAGTAAAAATAAAGAATTTAATCAAGCAGTAGAAAATTTAAAGAAAACATATAAAACAAATGATATTTCCTCCGAAGTAGTAGCAGATATATCAGGTCAATTATTTGGGAATCAAGAGTTTATAAATAATTTATCGGTTGAAAAACCTAATATATTTAAAAGAATATATAATAAAATAATAGAATTAGCAAATAAATTCACAGGTAATAGTAGATATGATTTATTTGTAAAAGATTTAAAAAATAAATGGGAAACAGCTTATAGAACACAAAATAATAATTTGGATAATAATACATATTATAGTCAAAAAGTATTATCAGATGGAACAATGTATATAGAGGCGGAAAAAAATCAGTTTTTAAAATCAGATGGGACAAAAATGTCAGAAAGAGAAATGTATGAATCTTTAGTTGGCTCCATAATAGATTTTGGTGATGGAGATAAAGCAAAGATTATCAAAAGATTACCTGGTAAGGATATGTATAATGAACTTTATAAAAGGTATCCAAGTAAATATAATAATATCGAAAATTTGAAATTATTAAATACAAATGTGAATGAAAATATAAAGGAATTATTGAAAAATTCTAAAATGAAAGAGCAAAACGTTCCAGATTATAAGAAAAGACATGAAAAGCAAGGAATAAATAATTTTGATACAAGAACAGTGAAATTTTATGATGGTAATAGTGCATACAATATAGATTTTTCTATAGCTATTTTAGAAGATGGTACAAAAGTTGCTTATGCAAAAAAATATTTTGAATATAATGATGAACTTACCAAAAAAATAAAGAATGTTGAAACTAAGAGTGAAAAATCTCTATTGAATCAACATCCTTTTATTAATAATAGTATAGCACCATCAAACGATAATGTCAATACTATTACTAAATATTCTATTCAAGAATCTGAAAATAATTCAGGTTCTTTTAATTTGAAAGAAAAGCAATTAGAAGTTATAAATAAGAATAATCCAATGCAAGACGATTATCATACTGGAATAAGAACTATAGAAGATATAAAAACTTTGGAAGAAACAATACAAGATGATGAATGGGCAGCTTATGACGAGTATAATCCAGATTTGAGTAGGCAAGATATTGAAAACGCAATAAAAGCAGGCAAAATAACAGTATATTCTTCCTATCCAATTAAACAGGGAGTTTTTGTTAGTCCTTCAAGAATGGAAGCAGAAAGTTACTCTGGAAATGGTAAAGTATATTCTAAAGAGGTAAATATAAATGATGTTGCATGGATAGATCCAACACAAGGTCAATATGCAGAAATAGATAATAAAAAATATTCTCAAAGTAATCAATCATGGCAAAAATATTTAGAAAAGAACTTTAAATCAGAAGGAATTAGAACTAACTTACAAGATATAAAACTACCAACAAAAGAATGGATAGAAAATAGACAAAAATTGAAAAAAAGTCAAAATAATATAGCAATTGCAAAAGAATATATAAATAAAAACACATTAAATCCGTTACAAATATCAAACTTAACAGAAAATGACGTTACAACTACTCCTAAATTACCTGATATTAAATATAAAACAGATAAAGGTAAAAAAAGTGATTTTTATGATAATTTAATGAATAAAACTGGTATGCTAAACGATGATTTAAGAAAAATCATAAAAAATCAAGATGATATAAAATATTATGAAGGTGTTACTAATGCACAATCATTAAGAGAGGCAAATGAAAGATTGCAAAAAGACGGAAGTAAAGAAACTTTAAGATGGTTTAGTAAAGATTTATCTGATAAAAATACTAATGTTTCAGCAGCAGAAGTGGCGGAAGGATGGATATTATTAAAACAGTATCAAGATTCAGGGGATTATGAATCTGCCGTAAGCGTAGCAAAAAAAATGAGAGATATGGCAACTAAGTCAGGTCAAGCATTGCAAGCATATAGTATACAAGCTAGATTAACACCTGAGGGGATGTTTCAATACGCTCAATCTGAATTACAAGAAGCCTTCGAAAGATTTTCTAAAAATAAAACTCAAGAGTGGATAGATGAACATAGGCAAGATTTTGACTTAAAACCAGAAGAAACTCAGGCTATAATTGATAAAGTAAAAGAGGCACAAGAATTGCCAAATAATAGTTATGAAAAGAAAACAAAACTTGCTGAAATTCAAAAGATTATGACTGATAAATTGCCACCCGAAAGAGGAGCAGGGATAAAGTCGTGGATGAGAATATCAATGTTATTTAATCCTAAAACCCAAGTCAGAAACATATTGGGAAATGCAGTAGTAGCTCCAATTAATGCCGTAGGTGATGTTTTTTCTACAATTGCTGATAAGGCAATATCAAAGAAAACTGGTGTAAGAACAACAGGTTTGTCTAATCCAGTAAGTAATGTCAAAGGATTTGGAAAAGGTATATACGAATCGTATAACGATTTTAAAAAAGGATTAAACACTAGAGATATGGAAGGAAATAAATTTGAGATAGGTCAAGGAAAATCTTTTAAGAATAAAGGATTAGGAAAGGCTTTAAATAAAATTGATAATATATTAAACTTTGCTTTAGATGTTGGAGATAGACCTTTTTATGAAGCTACTTTTACCAATTCTATAAATAATCAATTAGTATTAAATAATACAGATATAGTAACAAAAGACATGATAGATATAGCAACAAATGAGGCTTTAAGTAGAACTTGGCAAGATGATAATAATTATACAAAGTTTGTTTTATCTACAAGAAATGCTCTTAACAAAGTAAATGTTAAAGGATATGGATTAGGAGATGTTTTGATACCTTTTGCAAAAACTCCAGCCAACCTTACAAAAGCAATCGTAGATTATTCACCAGTGGGTTTGGTTAACACACTTTTTGAAGGAAATAATTTAAGAAAAGCAATAAGTAGGGGAGATTTTACTGTACAACAACAACACAGATTTGTACAAGATTTAGGAAAAGCAACAGCCGGCACAATGCTATATGTTTTAGGTTATGCATTGGCAAAAGTTGGTATAACATCAGGTGAAAGTGATGATGACAAAGATGTAGCAAATTTTATGAAAAATACGTTAGGAACTACTCAGTATTCAGTAAAAATAGGAAACAAATCTTTTACTTATGATTGGGCGCAACCAGTAGCTGCACCATTTTCTATGATGGCAAATTTGGTTAATAAATCAGATAAAGAGGCAAACTTATTAGAAAAAGTCACTAGTACTTTAAACGTACCGCTTAATAACATTCTTGAACAATCTTTTATGCAAAGTATAAATACAGTATTAACAAACAATAGCGGACCAGCAGATGGTTTATTTGAGGCAGTATCTGAATTGCCGTCGAGAGCTATTCCTACACTTATGAAACAAATCGTAGATATGACTGATAGCACACAAAGAACAACTTATGAAAAAGGTAAACCAATAGAAACAGCAGTAAATAAAGTAAAAGCAAAAGTGCCTGGGGTGTCAAAACAACTAACCCCGGTATCAGATACTTTAGGAAACGATATAAAAAAGTATGGAGGAGAAACAAATCCTTTCCTTTATGCTTTTCATACTTTTATTAATCCTGCGAATGTAAATTCTGGTAAAGGAGGAAAAGTGGCAACAGAAATATACAAAATTTATCAAAAAACAGGAGATAAAACTATATTTCCACGACAAGCAGGATATAGTCAAACAATTGATGGTAATAATATAACACTTACATCCCAGGAAAGATATGAATATCAAAAAATAACAGGAAAATATGTAGATAAAGTTGTAAATGAGTTATTAAAGAGTAACACATATAAAAAATTATCAGCTGCTGAAAAAGCAAAAATATTAACTGAAATAGCTGGTGATTCAAACGAATTAGCTAAAGAAAAGTTAGCAAAAGAGAAAAAATTAAAATATGAAAGGCCAGATACAGATGTTAAAATTGATGAACTAGTGACTAATGGACTTGAATACGGTAATGCATATATATATAAGAAACAAGTTAATAGTATCAAAGGTGATAAAAAAGATGAAAAAGCAATATCAGGTTCAAGTAATGCAAAAAAAGCAAAGTACATAATGAATATGGATACTAAAGATAATCAAAAAGATATGATGCTATCACTTTTAACAGATACAGATACAAAACCTACTGTATCAGATTTAAAAAAATTAAATGGAAATTATCTTACATATATGCAACAATCAGGTAAAAAAGATGATAAAGGAGTAAGTGCTAGAGATAAATATATGATGTATATTGATGCTGGTATACCAGTTACAACTTTAAATAAATATTACGATGAAATAGGAGATATTGAGGGAATTAAAAACTCAAAAGGAAAGACTATATCTGGAAGTAAAAAGAAGGCTATTTTTAACTATATAAATTCTTTAAGTTTAAGTTCAACCCAAAAGAAAATATTATTTACAAAGTGTAACAGTAGTTATGGAAAAAATTATAAATCAGAAATACATACATATATTAATAACTTAAAAATAAGTAAGGAAAGAAAAGAACAAATATGGAATGAATTATATAAATAAAGGAACTATAAAAAAGTCCCTTTGTTTGTCTTAGGAGGTAAATTATGATTGAAAAAGCAGTAAGAAATAATAAAACTATTGCTCAAGACCGATTGCAACCAACTTCTGTTGAGGGTTTAATACAAAAATATGATTTAGATAATAAAAAAATATATGATTATTTAGACTATTTAGTTGATTATTTAAATAGGAAGGGAGTGTAACAGAAATTTATGGATTTTGAATTTATTAGAGGTGATACATTTAGCTTTAAATTTAAATTAGTTGATTCCGCGGATAATATTTTAAAATTAACAGGGGAAGATGAATTATATTTTACTGTTAAAAATAATTATAATCAAACTAATATAGTATTACAAAAACGTTATTCAAATGGAGATATTGTTAACAAAGGAGATTATTATTTTATAACTTTAGGCCATGAAGATACAGCTGAATTAAAATATGGTTCGTATGTATATGATATTGAACTTGTATCTGGAGAGTTAGTAAAAACATTAATACTTGGGAACATTGAGCTTACAGATGAAGTAACATTTAAAGCTAATGAATAGTGGGTGAAAATATGGAAATAAGAATTGAAGAAGAAAAAGTAATAGATATAACAACAAGTATAACTAGTAATATATTAAAAGGTGAAAAGGGGGAACCTGGTGCAACTGGTTCTCCAGGTCCTCAAGGTCCCCAAGGAGAAAGAGGAGAAATTGGGCCTCAAGGACCGCAGGGAGAAAAAGGAAGTTCAGGAGATAGTGGAAAAGATGGATTTAGTCCAATTGTAGAAATTAGTTCAACAGATAAAGGAGCTTTAATATCTGTTACTGATAAAAATGGTACCACATCTACTGAACTAAAAAATGGAGATAATGGGAAGGATGGAAAATCACCAACTCATAATTGGAATGGAACAATACTTACAATAACATCTGCAAGTGGAACAAGTTCAGTTGACTTAAAAGGTCCTCAAGGAGAACCAGGAATACAAGGTGTTCCTGGCCCAAAAGGTGAAAAAGGAAGTGCCTTTGTTTATGAAGACTTTACTGAAGAACAGTTAGCAGCTCTTAAAGGGCCAAAAGGAGATATTGGAGAAAAAGGAAATGCTGGCGTTGTTGTACAAGCAACTGAGCCTACTTCAAATGATAATGTTATATGGGTTAATCCAGACGAAACCCCTGATACATTTACAGGTTCGTATAATGATTTAAAAGATAAACCAGGCGTGGCAAGTTCTACTGAATTAGGATTAATAAAAGTGGGAAAAAATTTATATATGGATAAAGATGGAGTTTTGAATGCTTCTATTACAGAATCCATTGAAACAGACCCAACTGTTCCAGAATGGGCAAAATCGCCTACTAAACCTAAATATACTGCAGAAGAAGTAGGAGCCTTACCAGATTCAACTGTAATTCCAGTTATACCCAAAAATGTTAGTTCATTTAATAATGACTCAGGTTATTTAACTAAACATCAAGATTTATCAAATTATGCAACAAAAGGATATGTAAACGAACTAGTTGGCAATATAGAAACTTTACTATCGGAGGTGTAATATGAGCATAACAACAGAGATAAAAAGAATAAAAGATAATATTTCAAATGCATATGAAAAATTAAATGAAAAAGGTGCAACAATACCAACAAGCAAAGATTCATCAAATTTAGTTTCAACAATAGATACTATAAGTGGTGGAGAAAATATATATGACTATTTTCCTCAAGAAATAGAGGCAAATTCAATATATGCTGAAAGAGCACTTCTTTTATATATAAAAAAAATTCCTCAAATTGATATAAGTAATGTAGTTGGAGGAACGCATTTATTTTCTAATTTTTCAGGAATAACAGAATTTCCACAAATGGATTATTCTAATATTGAAGTAGCAGATTATATGTTTAATCAATGTGATAATTTACAGAAATTAGAAAATATAAATTTAAACAAAACAACCTCTGCAGTTGCGTGTTTTAATTATGATAGAAAATTGCATACAATTATAAATTTAAATATATCTTCAATTGTATCAGACAAAAAGTATGATGAATGGGATTCACCAGTAAATTACATTTTTTGTGCCTGTGTAAGTCTTAAAAATTTAAGTTTTGTAGGAAGTATAAACGTTGAAATTGATTTTAGTTATTGTAGTAATTTAACACATGATAGTTTGATAAACATAATAAATGCATTAGCTACAACCAATAGTACAAAAAGTATATGTTTGTGCTCTGAAAGTTTGGCATTATTATCAGATGATGAAAAAGCAATTGCAACTAATAAGGGATGGTCGATAGTAGAGAAGGTGGAAGAATGATAATAGAAAATAAAAATATAAATTTAAAAGTTTTAAAAGCAGAAGATGGAAAGATAATAGTTAGCAAAGAAAAAGTACAAAAAGATGAAAAAGGCACACAAGATTATGCTATTAAATCAAAAGAGATATATCTAGGAGTCAATGATAGCGAAGAAAATTATATTGAAATAGAGGAGGGAATTTAATAGTGGCTTGTATATATATAAAGAATTTAAACACTGGTAAGTATGTTAAATTACCCACGGTTCAAGGCAAAGATGGCACAAATGGTAAAAACTATTCAGTACAAGTAGTAGAAAGTACATCAAGTACGCAAGAAATACAGTCAAATAAATTTTATAAGTTTGGTGAAGTATCAAGTTTAAATATTACACTTGCAGCAATAACAGATACATCAGTTTTAAATGAGTATATGTTTGAGTTTACAAGTGGTAGTACAGCTACAACTTTAACTTTACCAAACACAATTAAATGGCTAGAAACACCGACGATAGAGTCAAACAAAATATATCAATGCAGTATAGTAGACAATATTGGTGTGCTGTTGGGGGTGTCAAATGTCTAGTTTTAGAAGAAGATTAATGATGTCTGTGAAAAAGCAAGATGAATATACAGAATTAAAATATTTGGCGTCAAATGGTACGCAATACATTGATACTGAATTTAAACCGAATAGCAACACAAGAATTATTGCAAGAGCAAAAATAACTTACTTTATTACTACATTTGTCTTTGGCGCTAGGATTTCAGCCGGAAATTCAACCTTTGCTGGGTTAATGGAAAGACAAACAGCAAACTTAGGTTATTATAGACTTGATTATTCAAAAGGACTAAATAGAGTAGTAACAATTACAAATAATGATAACGATATTCATTATTTTAAAATCGATAAAGGAAAATTATTTTTTGATAATGTTGAATATCAAGCAAAATCTACAACAGAATTTCAAAGCGATTATAATCTAGTACTTTTTGGAATAAATACAGCACGGAACTATTACAAAGTCAAATAAAATGAATATATATGATTGTAAAATATATGATAATGATGTATTAATTAGAGATATGATACCCGTTTTGGACAAGAACGGCGTAGCATGTATGTATGACAAAGTAAATAAAAAGTTTTACTACAACAAGCGGAACAGGAGATTTCTTATACGGAGAAAAGGAGAGTTAATATGTTAGTAAAATATATAAATGAATACAATGTAAAATATGCAAATTACAAAAAGATACTTAAATATGATAATAAGCAAGTAATAAATCCACGTGATGAAGATTTTTTGAAAGCAGGGTATAAAGAGCTAATTGAAACTGAAGAGACTTCTTATAATTTAGATACAGAATATTTGCAAACTTACTATTTAGAAGAAAATGATAAGATAATACAAAAATGGGAAGTTAAAAAAATAGAAGAGAGCGAGGTGTAAACAAAATGGATAACAATTCAATTTTACTCTTGCTTGGTTTTATTGTAACTTTAATTTCAGTAATGACGCCAATTATTAAACTAAATAGTTCTATTACAAAATTAAACGCAACAATAGATAGTCTAGACAGAAATATGGCAAAAAGTCAAGCAGATATAAAAGAGCATGATGAAAAAATAAATGATCATGAAACAAGAATAACAGTTTTAGAAAAAGAAAAGAGGTGATAGTATGAAAAAACTACTAGATGTTAAGAGTATTGTAACATTAGCATTAACACTTGTATTTTGTGTACTAGCGTGTAGAAAAATAATAAACGCAGAACAATTTCTAACAATATTTACAACAATAATTGCATTTTATTTTGGAACACAATATCAAAAAAATGTAGAAACTAAAAATCAAGAAAATAACGAAAAATAGCAAGGTGTAATTACTATACCTTGCTTATTTTAAAGCTTTATTTTGGCGTATAGGAGGTCGACTTTTATGCAAAAATTGGCTAAAAAATGGATAAGTAGAAGAATAATAAAAATATTAAAAATTTATCAAAAAGATTTTGAAAAATCAATGTTTGAAGAAAAAAGTAACTATTTAGATGACAAAATTTTCTTTGAGATTGATTTTTTAATAAAATTAATAAAAGAAAGAAAGGAATGAGCATAATGGAAGAAATGGATAAAGATTTTCAAGGAGAAATTTTTAAAATAGAGGAGGATGAGGAATAATGAATTTAGCAGAATTTGGGAGTTGGGGACTAGCTCAAGGGAGTGTTGCTAATCCAACGCCTAATTATAAGTATAAAGGTCAATGTGTATCTTTGATACAACAATATTTATATCAGGTGTTTGGTATGCAATTTAAAGCACGTGGAAATGCGAAAGATTGGGCTTTTAATGTACCAGAAGGATTTACAAAATTAGGTTCAAATATTAAATTACAAAAAGGTGATATACTTGTTTACGGAAGCAATTACGGTGGAGGATATGGACATATAGGTTTAATTGATGTAAATGGGAAATACTATGACCAAAATGGAATAAAAAGATTAGCTATAGGTTATAGAGATAATCCTTTTTCAGGTTATGTATGTGTATTAAGACCTAATAATCAAAAAAAATTAGGCTTAAATGCTGATAGATCAGGAAACAGAATTGCACAAAACGGAACTTTTACAGCAAGTGTTAATAACTTGAATGTAAGAAGAAGTCCATCTTTGAGCGGTCAAGTTGTAGCACAATACAGCAAAGGAGAGAGTGTAAAATATGATAGCTATATAGATAACGAAGGTTATCGTTGGATAAGCTATGTAGGCAAATCTGGAAACAGAAATTATATAGCAAGAAGAAAACTAGACAATAGCCAAGTTTTTGGTACTTGCAGATAAAGAATTGTAAAATTTGTCTACTTTTGTCGAAGATATATACAAGTATACATAAAAATGATATAATAAAATTGGGAAGTGATAAAATGAAGAAATATAATATACTACTATCACTTAATAAGAAGAAAAATAAATTAAATGAACTTGTATTAAAAAAGAAATTAAGTAGTAAAGTGATAATACATTTAAGTCAAGAAATAGATGAATTACAAAATAAATTAGAGCAGTATTAAGTTACTGCTCTTTGTTTTTTAAAATAGTAAGAAAAAATCTTACTAATTGATAAAATCTTGGGGAAATTTTGGGGAAATTTTTTAGAAAAAACAAGTAAAAAATAGTACAAAATGGTAAAATAAAATATAAAAAAATATCAAGCCAATCTTTACGAAAGGCTTGATATTAATGTATTTTAATGGAGCTTGAAGTCAGAGTCGAACTGACGACCTACGGTTTACAAGACCGTTGCTCTACCAACTGAGCTATTCAAGCATTTACAATACATTGGTGACCCGTAGGAGAGTCGAACTCCTCACTCCGCCGTGAAAGGGCGGTGTCTTAACCGATTGACCAACGGGCCAATAAAAAAAGTGGTGAGCCATCGCAGATTCGAACTGCGGACAACTTGATTAAAAGTCAAGTGCTCTGCCAACTGAGCTAATGGCCCACAAAATGTATTGCTAATATATAATACATTATTTTTTGTTAAATGTCAATGATTTTTTGAAAAAAAGTTAAAAATTTTCTAAAAAAGTTTAAAATTGTAAAAATTTCTGTCGAAAATGTTCTATTTTTATCTAACAATGTAGAAATAATGAAAATCTATTGATTTAAAAAAAATATAATGTTACAATTTGTATGGCGGTTTATTTTGTTATATTTATTTGAATTTATTTTTTTCTTTTTGTTTTTTCTTTATAAGTTATATTTCCTTGTTACAAACAACGTTAGTCTATCAATAATAGGAGGTAAGTTGAATAGGCATATTAATAGTAAAAAGAATATAACTTGCAACTTGGACTATACTAATTTTAAATTCATTTTTCATCTTAGAAGTTTTATATATAATCCACCCAGTTGGTATAAAAAGGTGATTAATTGCTTTGGTATATCAACTGTAATATTGATTTTTAAAATATCTATTTCATACAAATTTTTAATTTCTAATGTTTTATTCATAAATCTTTTTAACAAAACAATAGATATTGTAAATATTTTATCTAATTATTATATATACTTTAAAATCTTGTATTATACTTTATTTTTCTTTTTTATTTTTTGTCAGATTTATAAACTTTATTCCTGGTTTAACTCACATAGTGAAATAAATAACAATAAATTATTAAATAAAAAAGAACTTCCTTTATCTGTTTATGTTGGAGAATATAATGAAGAAAATGTTTTTATAAAAGAAAAAGGACTTTATCAAAATATATTAATAACAGGAAGTATTGGATCTGGAAAAACAAGTACAGCAATTTCAAACATTTTAGATTCTTTAATTAAAAATAACTTAGGAGGATTGATTATTGATATAAAAGGTAATTTTGTAGATACAGTTAATAAAATAGCAAAAAAGCATTTAAGACAAGAAGACATAGAGTACATTTCTTTAAATGATAATACAATATATAATCCACTTAATGAACCTAACTTATCTAGTATGGAACTTGCAAGTATTGTAAAAAAGGTACTTACACTAATATCAAATAGTAAGGAAAATGAACCTTTTTGGTTAGATAAAGCAGAAGAATACATCAGAGATTTTATAACCTTAATTAGAGTATATAATAATGGAAATTTAAATTTTTCTGAAATTCATAATTTGGTAATAAATAAAGAATATTTAAAAGAAAAACTATTAAATATAAAAGATAGGATTCTAAGAAATGAATTTTCTGATGAAAAATTATTTGAGTTAAATAGTGCAATTTTAAATATAAATAATGATTATTTAGGACTTGATGATCGAACCTTTGGAATTATAAGGGCTGAGATTACAAGAATGACATCAGTTTTTATGTCTAGTGTAAAATACTCTAAAAAATTTTGTTCTAATATAGTTTCAAATATAAGATTTCTTTCTAATAAAATCTATGTATTATCACTTGATATAGCAAATAATGAAAAATTATCTAAAATAATAGCAACATATTTAAAATTAAAATTTCAAAGAGAAATTTTAGGTAATCATAAAAAAGATAAATCTGTGTTTTTTCTTTGTGATGAATATCAGGAGGTTTGTAATGCTCAAGATGGCAATTTTTTTTCACTTTCAAGAGAGTATAAATGCATTAATGTTATAAGTATGCAAAGTTATTCATCTCTTGTAAATTCGCTTTTAGATGAACATTTGGCTGATGTAATAATACAAAATTTTGTAAATAAAATATGGTTTAGAAATGATGATTACTTTACAATTCAAAGAATAATTTCAATTCTTGGTAAAGAAAAAATATTAAATAAAAGTAAATCATATACAGAAAATGGCAAAAATACTAGATATAATATTTTTGCTAATAAGTTAATTTCATATAAGTCTGATTTTTCAGAAAGTTATTCTGAAAATGAGGTAATGCAAGAAAAATATACTTATGACTTTTTTACGCAAAAATTAAATACTTTTGAAGCTATGTGCATGTTATCGGATGGATATAAAATTAGCTTGTATGAAAAAATTAAGTTGAAAATATGGGAGGATGATAGTAATGAAGAAAAGTTATAAAAAAATAATAATAATATGTTTAATAGTTTGTTGTATATTTTTTGTTTGCTCAACAGTGTATTGTGCAAGTGCCAAAACACCAACTCTTGTTAACAAACTAAATTCTGCTTTAAAAAGTATACAGTCATATTTGGTTAAATTAGCGGCACCTGCAGCAGGAGTAGCTATTGCAACAGGTGTTTTAATGCGTAAATTAAGTTTTGGCGATGAAGAAAAAATGTCTAAAGGTAAAAAAGTAATAATAAATGCAATAGTATGTTACGGTATAATTATTTCAATAGATATTATAATTAAGTTTGTAGAGTCTGTATTAAAATAATATATGGATGCACAAAATATAATAAATTCTTTAAATACCGTATCACAAAAACTTTTTAAATCTTTGGATAATGAAATATTTGAAAAAATGGATGATTTGGTAAATGTAAATTCAGATTTATTTAATAAATCACCTCTTAAGGAAGTTTTTTTTCAAGATAAAACCAATGCTTTAATTATAATTGCAAATTCTTTAATTTTATTCTATGTTATTTATTTTGTTTTTTTAAAATTAATCTCAATATATAATGGGAATAAATCTCAAAGTATATACATGTTTGTAATAAAACTTATTATAGTAACAGTAATGGTAAACTTTAGTTATTATATTTGTAGAGAAATAGTAAACATGATAGGCTTATTAACAGACTGTGTTGATGGGGGACTCTATGATTTACTAGGTAAAAAGGTATCTTTTGTTAGTTTAAAAGAAAATATAGTTAAAATAGATGATATAATAAATTCAGACCTTTTAAGTTTAAATGGAATTATAAAAGGAATAATCTCTTTTGGTAGTATTTCTATTTTAATTAATTTTGCAATAAGATATGTTACAATAATATTTTTATTCATTATTTCTCCATTTGCCTTTATTTGCCTAAGTAATGAACTAACTATTGGAATATTTAGGACATGGTTTAAGACTCTTTTTGTAAGTCTAATGACACAAATTATAGTAAAATTTATTATTTTTATACCTTTGTTATATAAAGATATAAATAGTATGACATATAAAATAATACTTGTTGGAAGTATATATATCATATATAAGATAAATGGTTTTACAAAAGAAATTTTTATAAAAATTTCTTCGAATAATCAAATTAATAACATATTTAATAGTTAGGAGAAAAATGAAAGAATATAATAAACAGAATACATATCAAAATTTTAACAGAAAAAATAAATGGATGGGGATTATTGATTATAAATCACTCTTAGTATTGGTAATATATATGTTCATTATTTTTTCTGCTATTAGAGTTTTAAATTTAAGTCTTAAATTATCAATGTACCTTTTTTTATTTTTTACAGTACCTATAATTTCAGCTGTAATTATAAATGTAAATAATGAAGTCGCAATTGATGTTATTTTAATTATTATAAAATTTTATATTAAAAAGAAAATTTTTATTAACAAAAAAGAAATAAAAAAAGAAAAAATAAAGTTGTATAAAAAGCATGAATAAGTTTTGAGTTTAGTATTGTAAAAATATGTCACAAATGATATAATGTATTCACTAAAGTAGTGTTGTTAAGGAGAATCGTTATGAAGTTTGTACAGAAAAATTCATTAGAACTAGGTGATACACCTCTACCTGATTTGTTTATATTAAATTATATGCCACAACTTGAAAATATTGACGTTAAAATTTATCTATATATTTTATTTTTGGCAAAAAATGGAACGGAAGCTGATAAGTCAGATTTAGCAAAAAAGCTTAATATTTCAGAGCAAGATGTTTCTTTTGGGTTTGAAAGATTACAAGCAGAAGGATTAATTACAAGAACAACACATGGGTACAATTTAATTGATGTTCGAGAAAATGAAATTAATAAAAGTTATATACCAAAAATTGAACCAAGAAGAACTAAACTTCAAACTGAACGAGATAGAAAAAGAATAGCTGCAGCAAGTGCAATAAATGAAAGTTTTTTTCAAGGCGTTATGTCTTTAGGGTGGTATACAGATATAAGTGCTATGTTTGAAAATTATTCTTTCTCAGAAGAAGTTATGATTGCATTATTTCATTATTGTCAGGAGAGAAAAGCGCTAAACAAAAAATATGTTCATGCAGTAGCTGAAAGCTGGTTTAATGGTGGAGTAAAAACGTTTGAACAACTTGAAGACTTTTTAGAAAGTTATGACAATATTCAAAAAATAAAGCAAAAAATTAGTAAAGCTTTAAGATTAAATAGAAATTTAACTAAATATGAAGAGCAATATATTGATACATGGATAAAAGATTATGGATATGATTTTAATATGATAGAAGAAGCACTAAAACGTACTGTAAATAAACCAAATCCAACTATAAGTTATGTTAATGGGATATTGGTTAACTGGTATAAAAAAGGATTTAAAGATGTAAAAGATATAGAGAAAGAAATTACTGCCAAAGTAAATGAAGTTACATCTTCATATAAAAAATCATCTAAAGCAAAAACTAAATATCAAGATATTGAACAAAGAGAGTACACTGATCTAGATTCATTTTACGATAATATGTAAAGGAGGTAGTTATGGATAATCAATTGTGTAGAGAAATATTAAAAAATAGAGATATAAAAAGGCAAAGAAAGATTGATGAAGCAATTATTAAAAAAAGAAAAATATACAAAGATTATCCCGAACTAGAAGAAGTTGAAAAAAATATAAATCTTTTAGCTCTTAAAATAACAAGAAACATTGTTGCAAGTGATGAAATTACTAGACAAGTTGAAAAAGAAAATATGAAATCAAATCTTGATAAAATGGAAGAGAAAAAGAAAAGAATTTTAAAAAAAATAGGAATTACAGAAGCTGATTTAGAACCAGACTTTGATTGTAAAATTTGCAATGACACTGGAATGGTTACTAAAAATAATATAACAAGTTATTGTAATTGCTTTAAACAGGAGGTCCTTAATAACACATATAAACAATCAAATATATTAAAATTAGAAGAAGAAAATTTTAAGACCTTTGATAATTGTTATTACTCTAATAAAAAGGATAAGGAAAAATATGGAATTGATAAATCTCCACTTGAAAATATAGAATTGATAAAAAAGATTTCACAAGATTTTTGTAAAAATATAAAAAGTAATAATCAGAAAAGTTTACTATTTACTGGTAATACAGGACTTGGAAAAACATTTATTTCTAATTGTATTGCTAAAGATGTAATAGATCAAGGAATGAATGTTGTTTATCAAACTTCACCAATATTAATGGATCAAATACTTGATTATAAATTTTCATACGATAAAACAGAGTCGCAAAAGGAAAAGTATAATAGGATATTCAACGTTGATTTGTTAATAATTGATGATCTTGGAACCGAAACAATGAATAATAATAAATTTACAGAACTTTTTAACATAATAAATACTAGACTTTTAAATAATAAAAAGATGGTTATTTCAACAAATTTAAGTTTAAATGATTTATATAATAGATATGATGAAAGAATATTATCAAGACTAATTGGTAATTTTACCATATGTAAATTTATTGGTGAAGATATAAGATTAAAGAAAAAGAAAATAAAATAAAATATATCACAAGACATAAATGTGTTTTGTGATATATTTTTGTAATTATTAATAAATTTATTTAATATTATAATATTGACAACTGTTCAAATTTAATATATAATAAATTTATAAAAATACATAAACTATATTTAATTAAAAAATGGAGGAGAGAAAAGTGAATACTTTTTGTAAAGCTTTGGGCTTTTATGCCCCTAATACGAGATTTAAACCAACATCTAGTTATCTTATACAAAAACAAAATAAACTTTTGGTATTAGATGCAGGAGTTGGTATAAAATCAAAGTTTATAGAATATGTGGTATGCAATAATATTTTACCAGAAAATATAACAATTGTAATTTCTCATAATCATATTGATCATGTAGCAGGTTTATTCTCTATTGGAGATTTTATGATTGAGAATTTTCCCAATAGAAAAATAAAGGTGTATATGAGTGATACATCGGAAAAATTCTATGATTGGTATGGTAAGGTATTAAATAAGTATTCTTCTGTATTTGAAGTAAGTGTACTTGATGAGAATAGTAAGTTTTATTTTTGTGATATGTTTGTTGAATTTTGCAAAACTAATCATTGCGAAGATAAAATAAAAAGCTATGCAACTAAGATTTCATCAAATTACAGCAGTTTTGTATATACTTCAGATATAGCATCTGTGGACAACACGCTTAGAAAATTTATATCAAATACTGATGTTGTCATGGTAGATGGTGGTAATCCTGTAAAGAGAATTAAAACGTTATCTGGTTATCATGGAATTACAAAAGAAAATGTATACAATGTTTTGGAAAGTTCAGTAAGAAATGTATGTTTAACTCATATAAAAGGATGCTTTAGCACTCAGGACTACATTGATTCGCTATATTCCGATACAAAGGAATTTGTAAGTGTTGCTCAGAGTGAAGTTGAATTTGATATTTTTACAGGAGAAGAAAATAAAAAATATGCACATATTTTAACGAGCTTAGCATAAAAAATGACTGGTGAATGATTTATTCACTAGCCATTTTTTTTCTTTCCATTTTTAATATTTGTTCATATAGCTTTTCTTCTCTTTCGGATATGTCATCAGGCATTTTTATATGAACTTTTAGTAAAAGGTCGCCTCGAATTTCATCTTCTGAGATGTAACCTTTCTTTTCGACTTTTATAATCTCACCATCTTTTAAGTGCTTTGGAAGTGAAACAAAGATTGTTTCCTCAAATAATTTTATTTTATATTTGCCTCCAACAACAGCAAAGGCTGGTGAAATAAATATATCTTTTTTAAGATTTATTCCACTTATTTTATATTCATTATCAGGTATTAATTTTACATGAATAATTAAATCTCCATTTTTACCACCATTTTTTCCTGGGTTACCAAGTGCAGCAAGACGGATACAGTCACCATTTTGTATTCCAATAGGAATATTAACTGAAAACGTATTAAGACCTGTTTTATATGATTTTATGGCAATCTTTTTTTCAGTACCGAAGAAACCTTCTTCTAAGCTTACTTCGATGTTTGATATAATATCTTTACCTTTTTCAGGCTTTTGCTTAGTCTTTCTTTCATCCTTAGAGGATGGTGCATTATTAATGTCTCCAAAGTTTTGAGCATCATCTTTTTTAAATCCAAGAATAGTGTTTAGTAAATCATTTATAACATTAACACCTGATTTAAATTCATATTTTACATTTGAAAGACTAGAGTCTGTATCAACTATTCCATAGCCATATTTTGCTACTTGTCTATCATATTTTCTTCTTTTTTCATCATTTGTTAAAACATCATAAGCTTCATTTATATCTTTAAACATGTTTTCTGCTTCGGGAGTTTTGTTAGTGTCAGGGTGGTATTTTTTAGCTAGCTTTCTAAATGAATTTCTTATTTCGTCTCTAGTACTTTTTCTATTTATATTTAATATTTCATAGTAATTTTTATACTTCATATATGTGTCCCCTTTAGTATTTCAACTTTTTTACATTATATCACAAATTCTTTAAAATTCAATAATTTTGGCTTGCTTTTTTGTATTTTTTCTAGTATAATAAAGTGGTATTAAATGGAGGTATGAAAATGGACATTAATGATGAAAACTTTTTATCGTCACAAACAATTGTGCCTGTGAAAATTGAGGAAGAAATGAAAAGGTCATATATAGATTATGCTATGAGCGTTATAGCCTCTCGTGCACTTCCAGATGTTAGAGATGGTTTAAAACCTGTACATAGAAGAATTTTATATTCTATGAGTGAACTTGCACTTTGGCCTGAAAAACCATTTAGAAAATCAGCAGGTATTGTTGGTGAAGTTATGGGAAATTATCACCCACATGGTGATGCTGCAATTTATGATGCATTAGTTCGTTTATCACAAGATTTTTCACTTAGATATCCAGTTGTAAATGGACATGGTAATTTTGGATCAGTTGATAACGACCCTCCAGCCGCTATGAGGTATACAGAAGCTAAATTACAAAAAATAGCACTTGAAATGTTAACAGATATAGATAAAGATACTGTTGATTTTGTACCAAACTATGATGATAGACTAAAAGAACCATCAGTTTTACCTGCTGCATTTCCTTATTTGCTTGTAAATGGTTCTTATGGTATAGCTGTTGGTATGGCATGTAATATTCCACCACATAATTTAACAGAGGTAATAAATGGGGTATGTGCACAGATTGATAATCCAGAAATTACAAATGAAGAATTAATGCAATATATTAAAGGCCCAGATTTTCCAACAGGTGCAACTATTGTAGGAAAAGAAGGAATAAAGAGTGCATATACAACAGGTAGAGGAAAAGTTTGTGTAAGATCCAAAGCTGAAATTGAAGAGGATTCAAGAGGAAGATATAAAATAGTTGTTACTGAAATACCTTATCAAGTAAATAAAGCTCAAATGATTAAAGATATTGCTAAACAAGTTCAAGATAAAGTAATAGAAGGTATATCTGATCTTAGAGATGAATCAGATAGGGAAGGTATTAGAATTGTATTTGAATTAAAAAGAGACGCTAATCCAAATGTTGTGCTAAACCTTTTATATAAGCATTCTCAATTACAAACAACTCAAAGTATGCTAATGCTTGCTCTTGTTGATAATCAACCAAGAGTACTAAAGCTAAATGAAATATTGCATTATTATATAAAACATAGAGAAGAAATAGTAGTTCGTAGGACTAAATTTGATCTTGCAAAAGCTGAGGCAAGACTTCACATTTTAGAAGGTCTTAGAATTGCAATTGATCATATTGATGAAATTATAAAAATAATTAGAGCCTCATATGACGATGCAGCTGAAAGATTAATGAAAAATTTTGGACTTGATGAAATTCAAGCTAACGCTATTCTAGAAATGAGACTTAAAACATTATCTGGATTACAAAGGGAAAAAATTGAAAATGAATATAACGAGTTACTAGAACTTGTTGCTAAATATAGAGCAATTCTTGCAGATGAGCACTTAGTAACAGATATTGTAAAAGAAGAACTTCAAGCTGTAAAGGAAAAATATGGTGATGAAAGAAGAACAGAAATTGTTCACGGTGAAGGTGACATTGACATTGAAAGTTTAATAAAAGAAGAAACTAATGTTGTTACACTTACTCACTTTGGATACATAAAGAGAATAGCTGCTGATACATATAGAAGTCAAAAACGTGGAGGAAAAGGGCTTACAGCAATGAATACACGTGAAGATGACTTTGTAGAGCACTTGTTTGTTACATCAACGCATGATTATATTATGTTCTTTACAACAACAGGTAGAGTATTTAGGCTTAAAGCATATGAAATTCCAGAAGCTGGAAGAACAGCTAAAGGAATGGCAATTGTAAATCTACTACAACTTGGACAAGGTGAAAAAATTGCAGCTGTAATACCCGTTCATGATTATAACGATGAATTATTTGTACTTATGGCTACAAGAAATGGTCTTATAAAGAAAACAAAACTTTCTGAATATTCTAATATACGTAAAACTGGAATTCAAGGTATAACTTTAAAAGAAGATGATGAACTAATAGATGTAAGAATTACAGATGGAAATACAAGCATTATAATGGTTACAAGACAAGGTATGTCAATTAGATTTAAGGAAGAAGAAGTAAGAGCTGTTGGAAGGATTTCTATGGGTGTTAAGGGTATAAATCTTTCAAAAGATGATAAAGTTGTTGGTATGGAACCAATTAAAAATGATGAGGATTATATACTTGCAATAACTGAAAATGGTTTTGGAAAGAGAACTGAAGTGGAAGAATATAGAGAGCAAGCAAGAGCAGGTAAGGGAATTCTAACTTATAAAACTACAGCTAAAACTGGACATATTATAGGAGTACAAATAGTAAATGATAAAGATGATGTTATGCTTATAACTGACACGGGTGTTGTAATACGTATAAATGTAAAAGATATTAGTGTACTTGGTAGAAATACACAAGGTGTAACTTTAATGAGAACATCAGATGGAGGAAAAGTTGTAAATATTGCTAAAATCCTTACTGAAGAAGAAACTGAAAATATATAACATAATATAAATTAAAAAGACTGACTTTTTTCTAGGTCAGTCTTTTACTTTGAAATGAGAACGTTTTACACTACTTTACTTTTTTAAAAATTCATGGTATAATAATTATGTTAAAGTATTTCAAATAGTCGCTTGATTTATTCAAGAGGAAAGTCCGGACACCATAGGGCAATAGTGCTAGATAACGTCTAGTGAGGGTGACCTTAAGGAAAGTGCAACAGAAAATAACCGCCATTTATATGGTAAGGGTGAAAATGTGAGGTAAGAGCTCACAAAATGTTATAGAGATATAGCATTGGTGTAAACCCCACTTGGTGCAACACCAAAAAAGAAAGGCTAAGACGGCCCGTCATCTTTCGTGGTTGGTGGCTTGAAATATACAGTAATGTATATTCTAGATAAATGACTATTTAAAACAGAATCCGGCTTATGAAATACTTTAACAAAAGCCTATCTTTTTAGATGGGTTTTTATTGACTTTTTTTGGGGTTTGTATTATACTTTTTAATATGTAAAAGAAATGAGTGATTTATATGGAATTTAAAGCCTTAGATGGTAAAAATGTAGAAATTGAAGTAAACGGTGAGAAATTTTTAAGACATGCCGTACAAACACATTATATAAAACTTGGAGAAAGTTATATAGATATTATAGAAAAATATGTAAAACCAATATATGAAGAAGATGATATAATTTCAATTAGTGAAAAAATAATTTCTTTATGCCAAAAAAGAGTAGTATACAAGAAAGATATGAAAGTTGGAGCACTTGCTAAATTTTTATCTAAGTTTGCTATGAGATCTGATGCAGGATGTGGAGTAGATAATCCATATAAAATGCAATTTGCAATTAATCTTTGTGGAAGATTAAAAGTAATTTGGGCTGCAATAGCAGGTGGAGTATGTAAATTATTCGGTAAAAAAGGTGTATTTTATGAAATTACAGGTCCTGAAGTTAGTGGACTTGATGGATTTTATGGACATGTTTTTGAAGATTATAACGATTTTGGAATAAGAATACCAGAAAATTCAACTGGCGTTTGTAATGAGATATATGAAAAATTGGGAATTAAAGCAATGATTGTAGATGCAAATGATTTTAATGCTGAAATTTTAGGTAAATCAGATGTTATAAAATATAATGATGAAGAACTTGCAAAAATGATAAAAGATAATCCAGCAGGTCAAGAAAAGACACTTACTCCTATTGTTTTAATTAGAAGAAAGAAATAATTTTGTATAGAAATGAGTAATAATATATAAATAAGTTATTCATGTATGGAGGAGTTTATGGCAAAAAAAAATGAAAATACAAGTATGCCAACAGATGGTAAAAAAGATAGTGACTTAATAGAAAATGACTCTAAAATTGAAATATTAGATGATAATAAAAAGGATATTGCAGTATCGCCAAAGACTGATATAGCAAACAAAAAGAGAAAACTAAGTAAGAAAAATAAAATAATAATTATTACTTGTGCAGCTATTTTTTTATTTATTTGTATAATATTTGGATTTATTACTTGTGTTAACAAGTTAAATTCAAATGTATATAAAAATGTGTATTTATTTAATGAAAATTTTTCTGGAAAAAGTTCTGAAGAAGTAATTCAAACTATTACTAACATTTCAAATGATTTAAATTCCAGTGAAAAAATTGATATATATCAAGATGGCGAAAATATATATACTATAAAAGCAGAAGATTTTGATTTTAAATTTGATATTGATAAAACAGTCCAAAATGTAATGAATTTCGGTAGAGATAGTAATATTTTTGTTAATAATTTTAATATATTGAAAGCTTTGTTTTCAAAGAAGGTAATTGAGCCTGCATATAGTTATGATATAAATAGTTTAGATAATATCATGAAAAATGTTGATTTAACTATAAAAGATAGATATAATGATGCATCATATAGTCTAGATGAAAAAGAAGCTAAAATTGTAATTGTAAATGGAAAAACTGGAAATTCAATAAATTATGATGAAGAAAAAAATAACATTGTTAAGGCATTTGAAAGTAGAAATCAGAATACCTATGATTTGAATACTATAAAAAGAACGCCTCAAAGTTTAGACGCTGATAAAGTTTATTCTGAAGTAAAAAGGGATGCGAAGGATGCATATGTTGATAAAACTGTAAACCCAAATAAATATGTAGCAGAAGTAGTTGGTTTTGATTTTGATGTTAATAAATTAAAAGAGTTATTAGATCTTCCTGAAAACAAAGAAGAAGGTAAAACAATTGAATTTAAAGTAACAAAGATTGAACCTAAAGTTAAACTTGTAGATATTTCAGCAGATATGTGCAATGAAAAATTAGCAGGATATACAACGTATTTTCCTGCAGGAAACTATGCAAGAAGCAATAACTTAAAAATAGCTCTTTCATATATGAATGGCGTTGTTATCCTGCCTGGTGAAACTTATTCATATAATAATAATATAGGAGAAACTACTGCATCAAAGGGATATCAAGCAGCTGCAACTTTTAAAGGTGGTACAACAGTAGATGAGATGGGTGGAGGAATTTGTCAAACTGTATCAACATTATATAATACAGTGTTAATGGCTAACCTTGAAATTGTTGAAAGACATCAGCATGGATTACCAGTTGGATACGTTCCACCTAGTAGAGATGCTACAGTGTATAGTCCAGTTTTAGACTTTAAGTTTAAAAATAATAGAGAAACGCCAATAAAAATTGTTACTTCATTTTCATATAGCGGAAGTTTAAATGTTAGTATATATGGTACTAAACAAAATAACGATCCAGAAGTTATATTATCACAAAAAACTACTGGAACAATTCCTTATACAACTAGATATGAATATGATAGTAGCATACCTTATGGAAAGCAAGTTGTTACAACAGCTGGAGTAAATGGTTATACATCTGAAAGCTATATAACAAAAAAATTAAACGGCCAAGTTATAAGCTCAGGATTGCTTTCAAGAGATAAATATAATGCACAACAACAAGTAATAAAAGTTGGTACTGGTGGTAGCTGATAAATAATCGTTGACATTAATTGACAATGTCAACGATTATTTTACATAAAAATTCACATAAAAAGATGAAAATTTTAAAAAATGTATTGATATTAGTTTATATATATAGTATAATTATAAATAGGGTAGAGATAATCTAAGAAAGAGGTATGATATGGAACCTTTAATACAAATGAATAAATTTGAAGTTGTTGATATGCCAGGTATGAGCACAATAGCTTTCTTAGTTGAAAAAAATGAAGAAGAGTATAAAAGAGGAAATGCACTTTTATCTTTACAAAAAATAGAGTGTATTGATACAAATGAAAATGGAAGGATTAGAAAAGAGTTTAATTTAATAAGACCTAACAATGACGAAAAACAACTTATAGTATTACTTACTCTTACTAACTCTAAAGCAATACTTAGTACAGGTGAACTAAACTCTGAGGGCTTTAGAGCAATAGAGACTAATGTTCCACTAAGTTATGGTTCTTTATATAACCAAGAAGGTGTTGAATATAAAGAAGTAGAATATACACCAAATATGAAAAGAACATTCTCAATAATAGATACTCAAACAGGTGAAGAGGTAAAGCCTGTGCTATATACTGATCCAGTTACTGGAAAGGTTAAAGGTAAATGCAAAATTTTACCACATAAGCCATATATAGTATTAGAGTTAAGGTTTGATGAGGAAAAATAATTCAGAAATATAGTAATAGATGTAGTTTAAACGTAGTAATAAATGTAGTTGAAGGAGGAATTTTAATATGATAAAAAGAGCAGTAAGTGCAAGAGCTGTAGCATTACAAGATTTACTTAGTGATTTAAAGGTACTTGATAAAAAAACAATAAGTTTAGGTGTCTTAAATTTAGAAATTGACGAACAAACTAAAAGAACATTAGAAGAAGAAATTGAACAAAAACATAAAGCACAAATTAAGGAGTTCGCAGAAAAAGGAGTTCAAATTCCTAATAATGATGATGTTCACAGTGTTATATATAATAAGAAATCTATTGAAGATGAGGCAGATGAACCAATAATACCAAGATAACAAAAGAAATTTAAGAGGTTGAAGAGATATGGAACAAAAAATTAAAAAATTATGGAGAGAATTTATACCATTTTTAATAGTCTACGCTTTATTTGATATAGTAATCGTAGGCTCTTTGTTCGTGTGTGCACATGGAGCAAAGGAAGCAGGAGAGAGTATTTTTTCTGCATGTATAGATGGATTTATACAAAATATAACAAACTTTAAATTTATAACAGCAATTGGCTTAGATTTTTTCGGATTTATAAAATGGTCATTTTGGACTTTAGTAATTACAATTATATTGTTTATTGCTTGGAAGATAAAATTTGCAAAAGAGAGTGAATATGATGGTATAGAGAGTGGATCAAGTGATTGGGCAAAGCATGGAGAAGAATATGAAAAAACAAGTGATGGTAGAGAATTATTAAATAAAAAATCAGGCTTTATTTTAAGTAAAGACCATTATCTTGGAACTGATCTTAAAAAAGTTTTAATTAATAAAAACGTTTTAGTTGTTGGACGGATCAGGTGCTGGTAAATCAGCTTGTTATATTAAACCTAATATTTTACAGTGTCTGGGTTCATATGTAATAACAGATCCTAAGGGAGAATTATATAGAGAAACATCAGGATATTTAAAAGCAAATGGGTATGAGGTTAGAGCATTTAATTTAGTAAATCCTGAATATAGTGATAGATATAATCCACTTGCACATATAATTGACCATCAAAGTGTAGATGTAATTGCACACACCATAGTAATGGGAACAAAAAAAGAAGGAGCTGCTTCAAGTGATCCTTTTTGGGATGAAACTGCAAAAATGCTTTTAAAGGCTGCAATATATTATGTTATATCTGTATTACCAGAAGAAGAACAAAATTTATCAAGTTGTATAAATATAATAAGAGCTGGTGGAGCAGATGATACTGTATTTAAAAAATTATTTATTGATGAATTAAAACCTGAACATCCAGGAAGAAAAGAATATGAAAACTTTAGTACAGCAGCAGATAAAACAATGCAAAGTATTGTTGTATCAACCATCGCTAAAATTACAGCATTTGATACACCTGCAATGCAAAAAATCACTACATCAAATAATATAGATTTTGATGATTTGGGTAATAAAAAAGTCGCACTGTTTGTTATAACTTCAGCTTCAGATAGTACATATGATTTTATATCAACTATTTTTTTCAGCCAGATGTTACAAAAGTTATATTTACAGGCTGATAGGAATGGTGGAACACTAAATCAACAGGTATATTTTTTACTTGATGAATTTGCAAATATTGGTCAAATACCAGATTTTAATAAAAAACTTAGTACTACAAGAAGTTTAGGCATAAGTATTTCTATAGTTGTTCAATCTTTAGATCAACTTGAATCATTGTATAAAGACACATATGAAAATATAATTGGTAACTGTGACACACAACTATTTTTGGGAAGTCAATCAATAAAAACTTGTGAATATTTTTCTAAAAGTTTAGGACAAAAAACAATAAGAGTAAAGAGTAAATCTGTAAATAAAGATAAAGATGAAAGAGAAAAACAAGGAGTTTCTATTAGCCATCAACAGCAAGGAAGAGATCTTATGACTGTTGATGAACTTAAACGTTTGGATCCAAATGAAGAAATTCTTTTAGTTAGAACATTAAAACCTATAAGAGCAAAAAAAGCATGGTATTTTAAATATCATCCAATGAGAGATGTGGCAAAACAATATGAAATTCATAATATATCTGAAATGCCAAAAACTGATGATGTACCTGTAAAAGTTATGGATGTAAGAGAACATTTAAAAAGAAGAGAAGAAAAAGCAAGGCAGATTTTAGAACAAAGAAATAGAGCAGCAACTACTCAAACCCAAGTTATAACAAATAATCCACAACCACCAGTAATAAATAATCAAATGGTAAACACAAACACTTCAAATGTACCTAATGAAAATAAAGAATTTGATTTACAAAAAGAACTTGAAAAGAAATTTGATGAATTATTTGGAAGTGATAATAATTAAAATATTATAGAACTAAGCATTAATGGTTTAGTTCTATTTTTTTAATATATAATTTTTTTTGTTGTATTTTTCATATCTTTGTAGTATAATTTTAGTAATAAATGGGGGAGTATATGAAAAAAAATAATAAAGCTTTATTAATAATTTTAATAATAATAGTTTCCATTGCTATTATAGCATTAACTTTTTATATTTTACTCAATAATAAAGGGAAAATTAACCAAGGTACTTTTAGGACAAATGATGCTTTAATAACATCTTTAGTTACAGTAGAAGAAAAACAAGAGAACAAAGAACAAAGTATGATATCAGATCTTTTACTTGATTTATCTCAAAAGAATGTGTTATCTTTACTTATTCCAAAAGAATCAGAAATAAAGGAAATGTATATTGATAATATAAAAGTTAAACTTCCAAATAAAATGGGAGAAATGTATATTACTCAACCTGATAGAAATGAAAAAACTAAGTTATCAGAGAATATGAAAAATCAAAGAGTAGATATATATTCAAGTGAAAAAGAAAACCAATATTTAGTTGAAATAGAAATTGATAATATGAATTTTGCAAAAGATGTAAAAGTTCCTGAAAATACTAAAATTGTTAAATTTGACGGAACACTTATATCTCTTACAGGTATGAATATTGATGATTTAAAATTTGAGCTATCTTTTGATCTTAATATTATGGATAGTTCTGATAAATTAAGTGCTTGTAATATTAGTTTAAAACTTCCTGGATATGAACTTGCGACTGCAGGTATTGGAGTAAAAAGAGAAAATTTAAATGATTATGTTTTTTATTTAAAGGATAATTTTATTTTTAATTTTAGAAAGTACTTGAAGTTTTAACTTTTTTATTGTATAATGTATTTACCATCAAATGATAGAGTTTTTGTGAACCTTGTCAGGTCCGGAAGGAAGCAGCAATAAGCATTATACTCTATGTGTTTGATGGCTTTTTTATGGGAGTGATATATATGGCATATATAGCGTTATATAGAAAATACAGACCTCAAACATTTAGTGATATGGTAGGTCAAGAGAGTGTTACAAAAATACTAAAAAATCAAATAAAATCAGGTAAAATATCACATGCATATATTTTTAGTGGAA
>OLSA01000043.1_pt1 | contig 84763 bp, 82 predicted proteins | sample 1672731 | NCBI WGS metagenome assembly OLSA01 (sample SAMEA3136718, study PRJEB25190) | human gut metagenome | biome: human gut; feature: human-associated habitat; material: faeces | place: Austria | collected 2013
CCGCCCCCTATCCGAGAGCCCCGACGAGTCAACCGACCCGCCGGGGCTCATCTTTTTTACCGCTTTTCTCCCCCTCCTGTATTTTTTACCGGCGCGCTAAAAAACTTTCTCGGCCCCTAACTACCTTTAATGCCTTTAGGCTCCTTAAAGTCTTTAAGGTCTTTAGGGTCTTCGCACCTTACGCGTTCGGCATTGGCCGCATATATTGTCTCGCACATATAGCCCAACAAATATAGTCCCCAATCTTGCGGTCTCCCCACCATAGTATTCGCGTGTGTAGTGGATGTACAGCTATTATATATGTTCATCTCATGTTAGAAAGGATTTCTGTTATCTTGATTGCAGCCATTATACGTGATACCGGATCGCCCGGTATTGGATAGTCGCCTGGTGGAATAAAAATATGGCCGCCGGATCCATATATTGGGTCCGGCGGCCGCTATCTTTAGGTTTATTTACGATATGATATCAGGCTTTGTCGTTGAAAAGGGTGCGGATGGAGCCGAGCGAGGAGAGTACTGAGCTGGCCTCGTAGGGGATGTAGACCGTTTTGTTGTCTTTGCCGGTGGTCATCTCGCGCAGGGTGTCGATATATTTCATGGCCAGCATATAGGCTGCGGGGTCAGTTTTGCCGACGGCAACGGCTTCTGCTACCCGACGGATGGCTTCGGCCTCGGCCTGGGCGTTGAGAATGATTGCCTGGGCGTCGCCTTCGGCACGGAGAATCTCGCTCTGCTTGCGAGCTTCGGCCTTGTTGATCTGCGAGGCTTTTTCGCCTTCCGAGCGGAGTATGAGGCTCTGCTTTTCGCCCTCGGCGTTGAGGATTTCGGCGCGGCGGTTGCGCTCGGCCTGCATCTGTTTCTCCATGGCTACGCGAACACTTTCCGGCGGGGTGATGTCCTGAAGTTCCACGCGGTTTACTTTCACGCCCCATTTGTTGGTGGCATCGTCGAGAATTGCCTGCAATTTTGTGTTTATGGTGTCGCGCGAGGTAAGTGTCTCGTCGAGCTCGAGTTCACCGATTACGTTACGTAGCGACGTCTGCGTGAGTTTCTCGATGGCGTTGGGGAGGTTGTCGATTTCGTAGACTGCTTTCTTGGGGTCGGTAATCTGGAAGTACAGCAGTGCATTGATTTCGGTGGTAACGTTGTCGCGCGTAATCACTTGCTGCGATGGGAAGTCGTATACCTGCTCGCGGAGGTCTATCACGGTCGTGGCTACGGTACGGACCACGTGGCGTCCGCCCATGCCCTGCTCCACGCGGCGCGTGTAGATGGTCTTGGGCTTGTCGATGAACGGAATTATGAAGTTAAGGCCGGGGGAGAGCACGCTGTGGAAGCGGCCCAGGCGCTCGATTACGCGGGTTTCCGACTGAGGCACTACCTTGACGCCGGCTGAAATCACTACAATGGCGAAAATCACCACTACGGATGCAAGAATCCAGGAAATCATGATTGCTTGAGTTTAGATTTGTGTGAAATAATATTTCTGTAACCGGAAGTCGGTGGTTTCCACCAGATCCGGTAATTTTTTTCGGAGAGTTTATATCTGTGGAAGAACCACCGTAAGGATGATGCTGTCGTAGCCGGTTACGATTACTTCGGCGCCTACGGGGATAGCCATCGGTTCGGATGGCGCCTGCACCTGCCAGTTGTCGCCGTCGATGCGGGCGCGACCCAGCGAACCGGGGCGCACGGTTTCGGTGACGATGGCGCGGCGCCCGAGAAGGGCATCCATGCCTGTGCGTGCAGTGTGGGCGGTGCGCGCGTTATGAATTTTGCGGAACCATGGGAAGGCGACAAGATAGAACCCAAGCGCGGCGACGGCCATTATGACAATCTGCCATACGAGGTCTACCCCGAGCAGAGAGGCCGCCATGGCAAGTATGGCGCCGGCGCCCAGACATAATGCCCAAAGCATCTGCGTGAGCACTTCGACTATAATAAGTACAACGGCTATGATAATCCAGATAAGCCAGAGTTCCATATGAAATTATGATTTTATTGATTGGACAACGGAATGATTCCCAAAGATAGTAAAAAGTTGTAATATAAGATAGAAATTTGCAAAACTTCCCCATACTATGTAGGGACATCGCTTTGCGATGTATAAGTGGTGGATTGCCAATCATACATCGCAAAGCGATGTCTCTACATTGTTGATGAAATGCTGTTGAAAAACAACCTTTCGAAATATGGTGGAGCCGTCGCCGTCAGCCGATGGAGTCGGGCTGCTCGTCGGCGGGAGCGCCGATGGAGTCGGGCATTTCGGTCTGGGTGGCGGCGATTGCGTCGTAGCGGGCAGCGAGTTTCTCGCCGATTTCCAGGCTGAGCGTGCTGAGGCGGTCGCGCTGGGTGTCGTTGAGTTTTACGTCCTTGGAGGCGAAGTCGGCGGCAAGCGTGCTGAGTTCGTCAAGGAATGCACCATAGGATGCGGCCGACGAGATGGTGTCGATCTGCGCCTGCATTTCCGTAAGTGTGGCTTCGTAGGCGTCGTAGTCTTTTGTGCCTGAACAGGAGGCGAGCAGGGCGGCCGCCGCGGCCAGATATATGAGTCTCTTCATTTGGTGAAACGGTGTGATAAGGTGATTTGAGGATGAATGTATTGTAAATATTCAGAATAGTCGGCTCGGGGAGTATCAGATACCTTCGGATACCACCGGAGTTTCCGCCGGAGCGGCGGTATCGGGACCTTCCTTGATGAAGACCACGGCAAGCGAGCCCAACACGAGCGATATGCCTGCGATAATCATCATCATATACTGCGGCGCAAGTTCACTGGGCGAACCGATGGCAGAGAGAATCCATCCGCCTGCAAGAGCGCCCACAATCTGCGGAATGCATATCGAGCAGTTGAACAGGCCGAGGTATGCGCCGATATTGCCTGACTTCAGCGAGTTGGTCAGTATGGTGAAGGGCCATGCGAGCATAGCGGCCCACGCGCAGCCTATGAGAAGGAATGATACGAAGAGCAGATATTGGTTGGTAATCAGGCCGGCAGAGATAAAACCTGCCGCACCGAGCATAAGGCTGAGCGAATAGGAGAACTTGCGGCTGCGGAACAGCGGGAGGCAGACGGCCCACAGCACCGATCCGATGGCCTGCACGGCGAAGAGGATACCTACCCAGTTGCCAGCGTCGTTGTATTCGTCGGATTCGGTGTTGAGTACAATCGAGGTATCGAAGGCGCATTTGGCAGGGTCGGCGAGCGTCGCCGTCGAGGTGCCGTCGAGGAACAGGGCTCCCGAGTTGGGGTCGTGTGTATAAATGTCGGCCATGATGATGCCGCTGCCGCCCTTCATCTGCGAGAGGCGGTCCACGATGGTGAAGCTCGGAGTATCAATCCCCTCGTTGCCGTTGATGATAAGCGTGCGTCCTTCGGTTTCAACCGGAGTGTTGAATGCAAACCGGCTGATGCCGTTGGTCGAAGCGAGCATGTCGGCGGTTACGACCGGAGTTACCCGCTCTATTCCCATGGTGGGAGCCGTGATGTCGAGTCCGCCGAAGTCAATCTTCTGCTCCGGCTGCGATGTTGTGGTGAGCTGCACTTCGGTGGCTGCGTGGAATACGCCATCGGCGTCGACAATGCCTGCTACAGCGGCTTTGCCGTTGTCGACAATCAGCATGGAGTCGGCAGTGAGGATGTATTTGGCGTTGTATGTCGCCGAGGAGCCGTCGGCGAGAGTCTCGGTGATTCCGTGGATGGTAGTTGTCTCGGGACAGTTGAATGCCTGCTTGGCTATGGTGCCGTTGGTGTATGTCCACATGAAAAGGAATGCAAACCAGCAGAAGAACTGCACCAGACCTACGGTCCAGAATGTTTTCGGAGCGTTGACAAGCAGTTTTATAAGGTTAGTTTTCTCCTTTTTGTCGGATGCGGCTGCGTTGCCGCCGCCGTTGTATTCGGCGTAGAGCTGCGGAGGCCACTCCTTGATTTTCATGAGGGAGTAGACTACGCACAGCAGCAGGATGGCGGCTCCGAAATAGAAGGAGAATACCACCGTCTGCGGAATCACACCGGCTGCCGCAGTATTCTGAAAGCCTATCCAGGTGAGCAGGAAGGGGAAAACGTAGCCTACGATCGAACCGGCGTTGCAGAGGAAGCTCTGTATGGAGTATGCAAGCCCTTTCTGGCGCTCATTGACCATATCGCCCACCAGCATTTTGAAAGGCTGCATGGCCATATTGATTGAAGTGTCGAGAAGCATCAGGGCGAAAAGGCCGATGAGAATTGCTGAAGATACGGCCAGGCCGAAGCTTCCGGCATTGGGCAGAAGGCACATCACGGCCACGGCCACGAGAGCGCCGGCGATGAGATAAGGCAGACGCCGGCCGAAGCGGTTCCAGGTGCGGTCGGAAGCAGTACCCACAATCGGCTGTACTACCAGCCCCATCAGAGGAGGCAGAATCCAGAAGTAACTGAGATCGTGGGGGTCGGCCCCGAGTGTCGCAAAAATACGGCTGACGTTAGCGCTCTGCAATGCATATGCAATCTGAACGCCGAAGAATCCGAAGCTGAGGTTCCAAAGTTTCCAGAAACTAAGGTCGGGTTTAGTTTTCATGTAGATATCGGGATGGATGTAAGTAAAATAATCGTGTTGGCGGTAAATACCTCCTCATCGGGAGCGATATGCCCCGTCAGCGGGCGCCTTCGAGCGAATATAGCCAGCGTATTTCTTCGCCCCAGATCAGCTCGTCGGGAGTTTCAAGAATCAGGGGGATATTGTCCATTCGGGGGTCGGCCATCAGCATTACGAAGAAATCCTCGCCGAGTTCGCCTTTCCCGATGGGAGCGTGTCGGTCGACGCGCGATCCCACGCCTTTTTTCGAGTCGTTGAGGTGCATCCCCCGCAGATAGTTGAACCCGACTATGCGGTCGAAATCCGCCCAAGTCTGTTCATAGGCTTCGGGAGTTGTCATATCATAGCCGGCAGCAAACGTATGGCAGGTGTCGATACACACGCCGACGCGGCTTTTATCTTCCACTCCGTCGATTATAGCTGCAAGATGTTCGAAAGCATATCCCAGATTGGAGCCTTGACCGGCGGTGGATTCAATCACTGCGCTGACTCCTTCGGTCTTGTCGAGCGCCATGTTGAGCGAGTCGACGATGCGGGCGATGCATTCTTCCTCTGAGATTTGATTCAGATGTGAGCCGGGATGGAAATTAATCAGCGTAAGCCCCAGCTGGTGGCAGCGGTTCATCTCGTCGAGAAACGCCTGACGCGACATGGCGAGCTTGGCCGAATCAGGCGATCCGAGATTTATAAGAAAACTGTCGTGAGGCAGGATGAAGCGCGGGTCGTAGCCGAGCGCCTGACAGCGCTCACGAAACAATTCGGCATCTGACGGAGTGATTTCAGCTGATTTCCATCGCGAAGGGTTGCGCGTGAACAATGCGAAAGCCTTCATCCCGATTTCACTTGCAAGAAGCGGAGCGTTGGCGATACTGCCCTCTACGGGCACATGAGCACCTATATATTTCATTCAGAGGATGGATGAGTGTGAGGTAAGAAGTTAAGCAACAGCCTGCAATAATTTAGGCGGATAGCTTGTGAGATGCAAATTTAGCAAAAGAATTTCAGATGGTGCTCCCGCACAACATAAAAGTTTCCCCGTTTTGTAAAAAAATTAGGTGAAAAATATGTAATTCTCCGCGATATAAAACGGGAAAAACGGGGATAAAATTAAAAGCAAGTGGATAAACGGATTAGCAAGATGCTGTTTTTCCGCGATTTGCCTGCAAATGGGGCGATTTTCTCAAAAAGTACACCTTTTGTACCCCGTTTCAAGAACATTCGGGACAAGTGAATTGTTAAGGACTGTAAACGGCGATTTTCAAAATCTTATGACCCCGCTTATCTTTGCGGAAAATTCATAGTTTATGGCAAAAATAGAAAATCGCAAGAAACAGAATCCCAAGCTCCAACAGTCCGAGTTGAGCGATGGACGCGCCAGCCTCTATCTGGAATACTATATAGGCAGAACCGAGACTCCCGTGCTTGACGAGAACGGTGATCAGGTGTTCTACACCGAAGGGGCAATGGCGGGGAAACCCAAATTCAAAATCAAGCATACCCGTAAAAAGGAGAACCTCAATCTCTACATCTGGCTTCATCCGAGAACTCCACAGGAGCGATTGCAGAACAGGAACACCCTCGCGCTTGCCGAGAAGATACGCTTCGAGCGTGAGCAGACATTTCTTGAAGACCGCGAAGGTTACCGTCTGCGCAAGGAGATGGACGATGATTTCATCGAGTTCTGCCGTGAGTTCTGCAAATCCCCTACGCTTACTAAGCACATTCAGGATGTGCAGAGCCGCGGGCTAAAGAAATTCATCCGCTTCCTTGAATCCACACCGAGATACGAGAAATTCAAGGACAGCCTGAAGATGAAGCAGCTTACACCTGAAATGGTGGGAGCGTTTGTAGAATACCTGAAAGCCAACGGGCGGGGCGACGGGCCGAAAGCCTATTTCCGGCTGTTCAAGCGTATGGTTACCGCAGCTGTTGACAAAGACCTCATCAAGAAGAACCCCTGTCGCGGCTTCGTCATCAAGAACGACAACATGACACTGCAAAAGGAGATTCTTCTCCCCGAAGAAATAGACCGTCTTGTGGCGACACGTTTCGACGGTGAGAAAACCGAAATACACCGGGCCTTCATTTTCGGTCTTTATACCGGGGCGCGCTGGTGCGACACAAGCAAGCTGACTTACCGCAACGTGGACTATACCACGAAGACGCTGCGTTTCCAGCAGCAGAAAACAAAGGGACACAGTAATTGCAGCTGGGTTATAGTTCCGCTGAACGACACACTCATCCGTCTTATCGGACAGCCGGAAAGCGACGATTACGACGAGCGCATATTTAAGGTGCCGCTTTATGATACCTGCAACCGCTATCTGGGCAAATGGGTTAAACTGGCGGGCATCAAGAAAAAAATATCATGGCACTGCGCACGCCACAGTTTTGCAGTGAATGTCCTGAACCGTGGAGCCAACATCAAGACGGTATCAAGTCTTCTCGGCCACACGTCGCTAAAAATGACAGAACGGTATCTCCATGTCGTTGACAGCCTGAAACAGGATGCAATAGACTCGCTCGGAGAAATCAAATTCAGTGCCGTAGGCAGCTGAGTAAATTATACTTCAATAGTCTGAAAGAACCGATGAATCGTAATGATTTGTCGGTTCTTTTGCCATATATGCCTTACAGATGACAAAATAACGCCAATCTCCTGCCATAAGCATATTTATAAAATCAAAACAGTTGTTGACATTGTTGTTTTCAGTGTGCTGCGGGAACCCCGTGATTCGCGGGTATGCCAAACCCTGTAAACTATACAAACATATCAGTCCTGATTGGACACATTCACCACATAGGAACGTGGGATTTTTATAAATACACACCGCAGCGTCCGCTTTTACGATAAATGGATAATACAAGTTTTGTGATTCTCCCTGTCGAAAAGGTCAGGGAGATGATAGAGATTGCCGTGTCCGGTTGCTTTGACAAGGCACTTGCCGCATTGCAACCCAGACAAGAGTCGGAATCGGTTGACATAGAGGGAGCTTTGGAGTTTCTCAATTCCAACGGCTACCGTATAGCCAAAGGGCAACTTTACAAAGAGACATCTGCGGGAAACATACCCTATCACAAATTCGGACACCGGCTGCATTTCAAAATATCGGAACTGCGGGAATGGGCGGAAACACGACTTGTGAACGGCAATTCCGTGGGGTACTACTGCAACGGCAAGTTTAACAAACGACGATGACAGCCGGATATTGCGCGTTGGCAGAATGTTGGCAGGACAACGGCAGACACCTGTCAGGGAATCAGGCACATATACAGCGTTTTATCACTGAAAATCGTCATAAGAGATAATTAAATTCAGTACAGACAATGATAAATAATCAAAGACCCCCTCCCGGATGCAAAGCCATCCTAAAAAGGCACAGATACTGTGCCACTCCGAAAAAACAATAAACATAATTGGAGCGAAATCGTCAGATAGGCTCCCTAACACCTAATCACTACTTCAAATGACTGAAACAGTAACCGTTTCAAGCAGCGAATTAAGTGCTATGAGAGCCGAACTGAGGGATCTCCGGGGCACTGTCGCAACGCTGGCGACAATCATTCATAAAATGGTTCACTCGCCGGCAGCCATCAGACAGAACAAAGATGAAGAACACCGTTCACTCACCGATGCGGAACGCGAATACAGAATCGACCGTCAGGAGCTTCAGGCACTCCTCGGCGTAAGTGAGAGAACCGCATACCGCAGGATAAAGGAATACGGCTTCCGCGTGTTGCGCGAGAACGGCGACACAAAGTTCATCCTCGGAGAAGTAATTGACATTATAAGTCATCACGGCCTCGGCTGGCACCGCTCCGGACTCGACAGGATACTGTCAAGACGTACCATAAAATCAAGGACACGACTGGTATGAACGGGAAATTTGAGAAAACCGTCCTCGGTCTCCTTCAGACAGTTCTGGAAAGAATGGATTTTCTTGAACAGAAGATAACAACCAAAGGGAATTGTCAGCAGGAGGAGCCGAGAAGATGGACACCGAAAGATGTGGAGCGCAGGTTCGGCCTCGGTCTTCGCCAGCAGTACAATCTTAGAGCCAAAGGAATCTTGCCGTACTTTCAGAAAACTCCCAACGGCCCGATCTCATATCTCCCGGCCGATGTCCTTGACTACTATTTCGGAGACGGCGGAATCCCGCCGCAAAAACAACCATAAGTGAAATTACAATATGGCACAAGACCAGACTAACGAAAAAGACCAGGTGCTTATCGCCCGCAACAACGAGACGGGAGAAACAGGCGCTGTAAAAGGTCTTAAACAGGACGGCACACCGGATATGGCGCCGTCGAAGTCCGCCAAACTGAGCGATCTCGTGGTATTCAATATCCACAAGAACCCGCTGGAGGCTTTTCTCTCCAACTTCGTGAGGCAGTGCAAGAACCCTTCGATGTTCAGTTTCTTCAAAGTAGATGCCGACAACGTGAACAGTGTCGGACAGGTCGTCGAAGACGCGCTTAAAGACCCGGAGGCGAACAAAGCCATGCTTTCCGAGGCTAAAGTGGAAGTCAAGGCGACGAACCGCAACAGCCATGCGATAGACGAATCCAGAATCGACTGGCAAGGTCTGAAAGACCGCTGGGGCATAGACCGTGAGACGCTTGAAAAAAGCGGAGACCTCAAGGAGATGCTCTACAACCGCAAGTCCCGGCTGGTAACCATTACCCCGACATTCGCGGGCGAGAAGTATTCGCTGGAAGCGCGTCTGTCATTCCGCGAGGATGTCAACGGGAATATCAAGGTCGTACCCCATTTTATCCGCAAGGAGCCGAATCTCGATAAGGAGTTCAACGGAGTCAAGTTCACTGACGAGGACAAGCAGAACCTCCGTACCACCGGCAACCTCGGAAGGCTCGCCGATGTCGTTGACAAGGAGACCGGGGAGGTCATCCCATCGTTCATCAGCATCGACCGCCAGACAAACGAGATACTCAGCGTACCCGCCAAGTCCGTATTCGTCAAGGACACCATCGGGCAGACAAAGCTCGACATGGGAGAGATCAACACCCTCAAAAGCGGCAAGGCTATCCCCGATAAGGAGATCACGGACAGAAACGGCAAAAAATATACCGTCACGCTTCAGGTAAGCGCAGACAGGCGCGATGTGGAGTTTGTCCCTTCATACGCCTCTCAGAAACAGGCGCAGAGTGAAAGCAACGGTCAGAAAAAATCCACATGGCTCACACAGGACGGTAAAATCAAGCCCATCACCAAATGGGCCGGAGTGCCGATGACCGAGAAGCAGCAGGCGGACTATGTCGCCGGCAAGACCGTGGTCCTCGACAATATGGTTGACAAAGATGGGAAACCCTGCACCGTCTATCTGACATTCAACATGAACAAGCAGCGTCCCACCACCTCCTTCAAGGATCCGCGTCAAGCTGAGTCGATAACTCCTGCCAACGAAAGCCGCACCCAGATGGCTGTCAACAATGACGGAAAGACCGACGAGGCAACGAAGAAAATCAAGGAGCCTCTCGACAGAGGACAGACCGGTCCGAAGAACGAGAGCCAGCAGAAAAAATCAAAGGGGCGCAAGATGTGACCTCCCGCACAGCCCCGTCCACTTTATCCAACATCAAAAACTAAAAACAACCGTAAAATAATGAATAATATACTTATAATCACAGAAAGCCGCACCGTGGCAAAGACAATCGCACAGGCACTTGGCGCCAACGTACTCCACAAAGGATACTTCGGCAAAGGACAGATCGCCGTCACATGGACAGGCGGCGGCATCATCTCCTCGCGTCCCAAATGCAAATTCCAGTTCACCGTGTCCTCGGACATGACGGCTGACGAGACATTTGCCGCCAACTTCGACTTCTCTGTACGAAAGGACAGCAAGGGTAAAGGCAATCGCCGCGCCAGCGAGAAGGACGAGGCCCAGATAGGCGTGATACAGCGCCTGTGGCGCAACGCCGCGACAATCGTCAACGCCATGAAGCCCTCCGCTCCCGGAGAAGTGATATTCACTTCATTGAGCAACTATATCGGCATCGACCGTCCCGTCGTGCGGATGTGGCTGACATCCATAACCCGCAAGGAGATTGTGGCATCACTGGAGAACGGCGGCAACGCTCCCGAATATTATGCAGAGTTCCATGACAACGCGATTGCGGAACATACAATCGGGGCGCATCCGATAGAACCCGACTATGCCGGGCTGGAACCATCGCAGGGACTGTGGTGCATGGCGGACCTCAAAGCCGCCGCCCTGACACTATGGGGCTGGGCGCCGGCAAAAACAGCCGGGGTAGCGTATGCCCTCTATAACAAGGGACTCATCAGTTATCCTTCCGACAACACATCCACGCTCCCCCTCTCGCTGACGGCAACCGTCGGGGACACATTCGCCAACCTGCGCCATCATCCCGTTCTGGGCAAGAAGGCGACTTCGGTGTCAGTGACAGGAGCCGAAAGCGTATGGTCCGACGACACTGACGCGCTCCATGCCGTAACGGTAACCGGACTCTATCCCGTTGACCTCTCACGGGAGGAAGAAATGCTCTATATTGTCGTCGCAGACCACATCCTCGATGTTTTCAGCCCCGGAAAGAGCGAATGAGAACTGAAAATCCCGGATTTATTTCGCACTCTGCGGATAAATGACTAATTTAGCCACTGAATCACAGTCTTAAAACGGTTATTTTCGTTCTGGCTGTGGATAAAGTGGCAGTAGGCGGGAGGGAAACCCGCCTACTTTTTTACCGGCGCATAAGCCGGCCATTCCCTCCATAATCAAAAAGCAGGAGGGCAAAGCCATCGGAAAATCCACACTGAAATGGAAACACCGAAAAAATACGGTGAGCCGGATTTCTATATCGGCTATCTCCGTGAGCATCTTAAAGAACATCATTTCGATAAAGAGAACACACAGAAATTCATAGATAACCGCGTCGATGACGCACTTGACACATACACCGGAGAGTTCGCATCAGGCAGACCGCCTTATATCTGCCATGAACTTGCGATGCGGACACTGCTTGAAAAGCTGTATGTATCCCGCTTCGACATAATATATCATATCATAGAAGAAGACTGCTGGCTGCGTCTTGACCCGTCTGTATGGGAAGTGACGGCTGTGCATTTCGCATCAGACAGGGAGATAAACGCTATACTTGACAAGTATGGCGCGGACGGCGGTTTTCTTGAAAAGGAGGCTTACCCGGCGATGCGTCTGGAGCTTCTCGGCATCCTGAACGAGAAACTGGACGGCTATGAGTTATAACCGGCTTCAGACAATGCGTGACAACATCGAGGCGATACGGCTTGCCCTGCGCCTCGGTGTTGCAGGACGCTCGGCCCAGACTCCCGAAGAACGGGAGGTGCTGAGAAAGTACGCCGGATTCGGCGGCCTGAAATGTATCCTCAACGATGCAAACGAGCTGTCAGACGCTGCCAAGTGGAGCAAATCGGACATCGAGCTGTTCATGCCCACGGTTGAACTGCGCCGCCTTATCCACGACTATACAAAGGATGACAAGGAGTTTGCACGGTATATGGACTCGCTGAAAGCATCGGTGTTGACGGCGTTTTATACGCCGACACCCGTTGTGGACGCTCTTTCGGATGCTCTGAAATACTCCGGCGTTGAGGTAAAAAGTTTTCTGGAACCGTCCGCCGGACAGGGTGCCTTCATAGATTCTTTCCTGCGCAATGACCGTTACCCCGGTGCGGAAGTGCTGGCGTATGAGAAGGATTTGCTCACGGGCAAAATCCTGTCAGCCCTGCATCCGTCGATACTGACCCGTATAGAGGGATTCGAGAAGATTGAGCGCGACTTCGACGGCTATTTCGATGTGGCGGCCTCAAATATTCCTTTCGGGGATTTTGCGGTTGCAGACCCTGCGTATGCGGTGAGCAAGGAGATTGCCTACCGTCAGGCGACAAAGACGATTCATAATTATTTCTTCCTGAAGGCTCTCGACCAAGTGCGCGAGGGTGGTCTTGTGGCGTTCATAGCCTCACAGGGAGTAATGAACGCCGCCAGCCCTTTCGTGCGCATGGAGCTTGTGAAACGCGCAGACCTTGTGGCGGCTCTGCGACTGCCAAACAATACTTTCTCCGACAATGCCGGAACCGATGCGGGGTCTGACCTGATTATACTCCAGAAGCATACGGGAAAGAAAACGTTATCGGCAGATGAGGAATTCTTCATTCAGTCGGTAGTTGACCGGGGTACGAAGGTGCCGGGCAACAAGTTTTTTCAGGCATTTCCGCAGAATGTGATATGCACGGATGCCAAAGTTGGCACAGACCAGTATGGCAAACCGGCAATCATCTATAAGCATGACGGGGGTGTTGACGGCATAGCCAATGATTTGCGGACTGCGCTCGATGACTCGTTGCATCTTCGTCTGAATCTCGAACTGTATAATTCCAACGGAATAAAACCGCCTACGCCTGATTCTGTCAAGCCGGCACCTCCGACTCCAAAGCCGGAGGTAAAACCGGAGGCACCTGAGCAAAAGCCTGTCGCCGAAAAAATAGAGCAGAAAAACGAACCTTTGCTCAAACAGTATCAGGAAATGAAGAAGAAACATCCTGATGCAATCCTACTGTTCCGTGTCGGGGATTTCTATGAGATTTTCGGCGAAGACGCGGCACTGGCCTCGGAAATACTCGGCATTACTCTCACGCGCCGTCAGAATGGCGTTGACAGCCGGATTGAGTTGGCAGGATTTCCCCATCATGCCCTCGATATGTATCTGCCCAAACTTGTGCGGGCCGGAAAACGTGTGGCAATATGTGAGCAGTTGGAAGACCCGAAGCTGACAAAGGCTGCCAGACAGAAAGCTGTTGAGACTGTTACACCCAATCAGCCGCCTAAGGCAGAGCCTAAGCCCGTAGAGTCTCCAAAATCAGAAGCTGCACATATCGAACCTCCAAAGGTGGAGCCTAAGCACGAACCGGTCAAAGAAATAGAAACCGACGGCAGTCCGGATTATTCCGATAATCCAGACCCTCGCCTTTTCGCATACAATCTTTTCGGGGAGCTGGAGCCGATACAGAAAAAAAGCAACCGCCGCCAGTATAAAGAAAAACCTGAAGAAAAGACCGGACCTGCACCCCGCACAGAGTCCCAACCCGTAAAAGCACCGTCGTTTCGCAAACTCAGCGAGAAAGAACTGGAGTTGTACGGTTCACTGAATTGGGATGACAATCCTCCTATCAACGGGTTTTACGAGGCCATGATGTCGATTGCCCACCGCCAGATGGAGGAAATGCGACTGGAGCGTGAATCGCAGGAGGCGGCACAGGCTGCCGGCATTGCTCCCAAAGAAACATACATTGAAAAGACCGAAAGCGATTTCATACCCGGTGGCCGCGCCCGTCAGCCTAAAGTCACTGCAATACCCATTGAACCGAAAATGCCGGAGCGCGATATGTCGCCCCGTCCTTTCTCGGAGGATATTCAGTTCTTTCACAAGAACGGCACTATGGTGGTACAGGACGGTATGGTCGGAGTCCTTTCGGATGTCCGCAAGATCGGCGCGACATTCAACCCGCTTGAAATGAAACCGGAACAGGAGAAACGCGCCATGCTTTACATTACCATATCGGAAACATACCAACAGCTTTATAATTATGAGGCGGAGACCCATGAGCCAAGCAAACATCTGCGCGAACACCTCAACCAGTATTATGATGAGTTTGTCGAAAGATACGGTAATCTGAACGACAAGCGTAATGTCCGGTTCATCATGGGCGATGCCAACGGGCGCGACGCGCTGGGTCTGGAGAGAAGCGAGAACGGCACGATTGTCAAGGCTGATATATTTGACCATCCCGTTTCCTTCTCCGTTGACGAAGTCGCATCCGTCGATACTCCGATGGAGGCGCTGACTGCATCGTTAAACAAATACGGAGGTGTCAATCTCGAATATATGTCATCTCTGGTGGATATGGACGAAGATACCATTATCCGGAATCTTGAAGGACACATATATTATAATCCCCTTGTGGAGAACTACGAGATAAAAGACCGATTCATCGCCGGCAATGTTGTGGCAAAGGCTGAGGCAGTAAAGGCATGGATAGACCGCGAGGAAGAACGGATAAAGGACTTTCCCGGTTATGACGGCGTTGAGCCGTTTATAGCCATGTCGCGGGATTCTCTCAAAGCATTGGAGGAAGCCCGGCCCCGCCGCATCGAGTTCGACGAACTGGATTTCAACTTCGGAGAGAGGTGGATCCCGGCAGGAATATACTCGGCTTATATGTCCGATTTATATGAGACGGATGTGAGAATAGCCTATTCTTCATCTATGGATGAATATTCGGCCGAAGCCTCCCGCAAGAACATGAAGATATGGGAGGAATTTTGTGTAAGGGGCTATTACCGTACTTATGACGGCATGAGCCTTCTCAGACACGCCCTGCACAATACCGTACCCGACATAAAGAAGTCAATCGGAAAGGATGACGACGGCCACGACATAAAGGTGCCGGACAACGAGGCGATACAGCTTGCCAACAGCAAGATTGACGAGATACGCAATGGATTCAGCGAATGGCTGGAAGCCCAGTCGCCGGAGTTCAAGGAAAAACTCGTTGACCTCTATAATGACAAGTTCAACTGCTTCGTGCGTCCGCAATATGACGGCAGCCATCAGACATTCCCGGATTTGAACATGAAAATGCTCGGAGACCGTTATGGAATCAGCTCCATTTATCCCTCGCAGAAAGATTGTATCTGGATGCTGAAACAGAACGGAGGTGGTATTTGTGATTTCGAGGTGGGGTGTGGTAAAACGCTGATAATGTGCGTTGCAGCGCATGAAATGAAGCGTCTCGGACTGGCCCACAAACCGATGATTATCGGTCTGAAAGCCAACGTTGCCGAGATAGCTATGACCTATCAGTCGGCTTACCCCAATGCCCGCATCCTCTTCGCCGATGAAAAGAGTTTCAAGGCCGACAAGCGTGTGGATTTCTTCAACAATATCAAGAACAACGACTATGACTGCGTGATAATGTCGCACGACCAGTTCGGCAAGATACCGCAGTCGCCGGAGATGCAGCAGCAGATTCTTCAGGCGGAACTTGATACGGTCGAGGAAAATTTGGAAGTACTGAAACAGCAGGGCCACGATATAAGCCGTGGTATGCTCAAAGGTCTGATAAAGCGTAAAGAGAACCTGACCGCGAAGATAGCAACAATCCAGTATCAGATGGAGCAGAACAAGGATGCCGTCGTCGATTTCAAACAGATGGGCATCGATCATATCTTCGTTGATGAATCGCACCAGTTCAAGAACCTTATGTTCAACACCAGACATGATAGAGTTGCAGGTTTGGGTAATTCGGAAGGCTCACAGCGTGCATTGAATCTTCTTTACGCAATCCGCACTATTCAGGAGCGTACAGGCAAAGACCTCGGAGCCACTTTTCTAAGTGGCACAACCATATCCAACAGTCTGACGGAGCTGTATCTGCTGTTCAAGTATCTTCGCCCGAATGAACTTGAAAGGCAGGAGATTCGGTGTTTCGATGCGTGGGCGGCAATCTTTGCCAAAAAGACAACCGACTTTGAGTTCAATGTCACGAATAATATTGTTCAGAAGGAGCGTTTCAGGTACTTTATCAAAGTGCCGGAGTTAGCAGCTTTCTACAACGAGATAACCGACTACCGCACGGCGGAGGATGTCGGCGTTGACCGTCCGCACAAGCATGAGATCCTCCACAATATTCCACCGACACCGGCGCAGGAGGCTTTCATCGAGAAATTGATGAAGTTCGCTGAAAGCGGCGACGCCACTATCCTCGGACGCGCCCCGTTGAGCGAGACCGAGGAAAAGGCGAAGATGCTTATCGCTACCGACTATGCCCGCAAAATGGCACTGGATATGCGTATGATTGACCCTGAATATGGAGATGATCCGAATAACAAGGCCTCACACTGCGCCCGTATGATAGCGGAATACTATCACAAGTATGACGCGCAACGTGGCACACAGTTTGTATTCAGCGATTTATCCACATATAAACTCGGCGAGTGGAACGTATATTCCGAAATCAAGCGCAAACTGATTGAGGATTACGGTATTCCCGCGCATGAAATACGCTTTATTCAGGAGTGTAAGACAGAGAGGTCAAGGAAAGCTGTAATCGAGGCGATGAACAATGGTGATGTCCGTGTATTGTTTGGCTCTACCAGTATGCTTGGAACAGGTGTAAATGCCCAACGCAGAGCGGTTTGCATCCATCATCTTGACACGCCGTGGCGGCCGTCAGACCTTACTCAGAGGGATGGCAGAGCCATACGCGCCGGGAACGAGATTGCTAAGTTATATGCTGATAATAAGGTGGATGTAGTCATCTATGCTGTTGAGAAATCTTTGGACTCCTATAAGTTCAATCTTCTTCACTGCAAGGCGACATTCATCGACCAGCTCAAATCCGGCGCACTCGGAGCGAGAACCATCGACGAGGGCGCAATGGACGAGAAGAACGGCATGAATTTCTCGGAATACATGGCTATTCTCAGCGGAAATACAGACCTGTTGGAGAAAGCAAAACTCGAAAAGCGCATTGTGGCGTTGGAGAGTGAGCGCAAATCCTTCAACAAGGGCATCAGCGATTCCCGGTTCAGGCTCCAGACCATCAGCCACGACATTGCCAACAACGAGGCTGCGATTGAGAGAATGAAAGCAGACTATGCCCGGTACGAGGCGGTTGTTCAGCGAGATAAGGACGGCAATCCAGTCAACAGCCTTGTACTTGATGACTGCAAGTATAAGGACGAGCAGAACATGGGCATCCATCTGCAAGGATTGGCTCGCAAGACCGATACCCACGGCAAATATGTCCGTGTCGGCGAGGTCTATGGTTTCCCGATAAGCATTATCTCGGAGCGCACTCTCGTTGACGGTAAAGAGGTAGTCCAGAACCGCTTTGTTGTCGAAGGCAACTACAAATACAAGTTCAACAACGGCTTCATAGCCATGAGCGACACCCATGCCGCCTGCATGAACTTCGTCAACGCTCTGGAGAAAATTCCCGGCTTAATCACCCAGCACGAGGAACGCACCGCCAAACTCAAAGCAGATATTCCGACTCTTGAGAGCATCGTGTCAAAGACATGGGGCAAGGAGGATGAACTGAAACAGCTCAAATCCGAACTTGCCGCGCTTGACCGAAAGATTACGGCGGAACTTGCTCCAAACCATGAGGAAAAGGACGGTGTTGAGAACAGCCAGACCGCCGCGCATACAGTCGATGCACCCTCTCAATCGGAGGTCGCTAAAAAGAGTATGGTCGCGGAACCGGCCACAGACTATTCTGTTCCACGCAGATTCAGTGCCGTGCCGGAAACAGGAATACCGAGGCACGCCGGAAGAAGGATGTAAGAGAGACAGGGAGCATACGGTCAATCCGGTATGCTCCCTGCCGTATAAAATGAAGAACGCTCCTCAAGTATGCTGTCTTGCGACTCGCCTGAGGAGCTTATTATCTTTAAGGGTTTGAAAAAAGAGCGGCGAGTTGCCGCTCTTTCCAATCGACTACTGTCGGTTTCTAAAATCGTTGCTTTCGCACTCGAAGTATTTCGTTAAAGAGGAAACTACCCTTTGTGGATACAAAGTTAAGAATAAAATCTTTATCCCACAAATAACTAACGCATTTTTCGGAGAAAAAGTTTTAATGGGGAGTTAATGAGGTATTATCTTGAATCCCAATCTCGCCCCCTTGTAGGTGTAGATATGTTTTGCGATTACCTGAAATGCCGGATTCGGTCTTTCGGGATTAAGCACATACCGGCTTATGGGATATGCAATGAGGTCTGCAACCTGCAATCCAATAATATTGTCGGCTTTGTACTGGAACTTGAAGTTCTTGATTCGGTCCGTCAGTCGCTCAGGTGTTATCCATTTTGTGCCTGTCACACGCAGTCCGTTGTAATATTTCAACAGCATCTGGTTCTGATTGGGATTTCGACGCTCGACAACTATTGACAGCTTGCAGTTGCCGCTATCGCAGTCATCAATGTGAAAAATGGCACGTTCTATCAGATATTTGAGGGAAAGCCCATACACATCCTCACCCGTATTGAATCTTTCTACAAACGGCTCTTTCAGTATGCAGCAGCATACTATCACATAGATGTCTTCGGTGCCGAGTATTTCATTTATGCGTTCATAAAACCGTTCTTTGACGGTCGCGTCAAGCAGGTTGACGAAAGCACGGCTGTGATTCCTGATTTCTCTGGAATGGAAAATTACGCTCTCGTCCTGCCAAAGCTCTCTTTTCAGACCGTTGATTTCATTCTCCAGCCATTTCAGTTTATCCGATGACACGAGTATGCCGCACAATGTGAACATCGGGAAAGTCCTGTCGTACTTTTCCAGATTCGGGTCGCCGCACTCGTCTATGAACAGCGTATAGTGTTTCCTTCTTTGCTCAATCTCCATAATAATCTACAAAGTTAATAAAAAAGCGGCAATATCGTATGGTTTCGGAATTTACAAATATATATTCGGCGAAAATGTACCGTGTTACACTTTCGCCGAACAGACTGTGTGCGCTGATGAATCAGCGGCGTTTGAGAAGATGTTTCAACAGCGGGTCGGCTGCGATGCGTTTAATCTCGTCGAAGACGATTTTCTTGACCTGCCTCTTGATGCCGTCATAATTGTCCTGTATGGTGCGCTGCATCACGCACTCCCCGGTTGCTTTGTCGATGAAAGGGTTTATGACCGGGATATCCGCATATCGTGCTGTCTCCGCCTTGACCTTGTCGTTGTCAACAACGATTTCCGCATGAAAGATCTTCTGTTCAATGCGCTCGTCAAAATTGTCGCTGACTGCCCCGACGAACATACCCTGTGTCAGTGTCGATATTTTGCTCGGAGGAATAAGGCTGTCCATCTGGGTGTTGAATGAGTGGCTCACATCCTGCCGGTTTATCGACACAGACTGTCGCTTCTGCAATACCTTTCCGAACCGTTCCGAGAGTGTCTTGGCAGTTTCGCCGACAACCTGGCCGGAGAAGATGTTGCCGACGGTATTCATCACAACCGCCGCCTCCTTGTCGCCATAATCGCGTTTAAGCTGCGAGAAGTCCTGAAAGCCGAGACAGACTGCAACCTTGTTGCTTCGCGCAGTGGCGATGAGATTGTCCAGACCCTTGAAATATATCGTCGGTAATTCATCTATTATCACAGCGGATTTGAGCCTGTTCTTCTTGTTGATGAGCTTGACGATGCGGGAATTATACAGACCGAGTGCGGCGCCATAGATGTTCTGGCGGTCGGGATTGTTTCCGACACACAATATCTTCGGCCGCTCCGGATTGTTTATGTCAAGCGAGAACTCGCTGGCAGACATGACCCAATAGAGCTGTGGGGAAATCATCCTCGTGAGAGGAATTTTCGCAGACGCTATCTGGCCTTGGAGCTGCTCCTGCGCCCCGCCAAGCCATGCGTCCATGAACGGGGAAAGATAATTTTCAAGTTCGGGATACGATGTGAGTATCGGGAAAATATCCTCGTATGGCCGGCATAGAAACTCAATCGCATGAGGGAAGGTGCAATACTCGCCGTCTTTGTATATGCGGAGGAACCATATTATAGCGGCCAGTAATATTATCGGGGATTCCACAAAGAAGTCGCCCTGCTTGCTCACCCACGTTTTGTTAAGGTTGAGCATTATGGTATAGGCCGACTCGTATGCGTCGGAAATGTCTGTCATAAACTCCGGGGCTATCGGATTGCACCTGTGTGAGCGCATCGGGTCATCGAAGTTGATCACACGGAACTCAGGCACAACTCCTTTGTAATCTTTTGTGTGCGCGTTCAGATGATTCATCGCTATGACAGACAGATCCGGAAACTTGAAGTCATAGATATAAGCACTGTAACCCTTTTCTATACACTGTTTTATATAGTTGTTCACTACGGCGTATGACTTGCCGGAACCGGGAGTGCCGAGGACTATTGTGGCGCGGAACGGATTAACCACGTTTATCCATCCCTTGTTCCACCGCTTATTGTAGTAGAAACGAGTGGGGAGATTCACGGAATAGTCGTTTGTCTTCAGTTCCGTTTCCTGCATGAACGATTCGTTCTCGTTGTTGAAACGGTCGTCCATCAGGTTGCCTTTCAGCATACGGCCCATCCATACGCCTCCGAACAGCAACGCCACATATCCTGTGACGGTACATATTATATAGGAGTAAAGCCATTCTTTGGCCGGCATCCACCAGCAACCGAAATAGAGGAACATACCTGCGGTGATGGCGATTATTATATGTTTCCACCGGATGCTCTCTTTCTTGACCCCTTTCGTGCCGAAACACGAAAGGGCGAGAAGGAGAAGCGCGAACCATTTTGCGTTGTTGGGATTGTGGAACAGTCCGCAGGCATTGTCCAGATTGTTCAGTATCTTGTACGCAGTGGTATAGAACCATCCGCTTTCCACGGTCTTTATGCCCGTGAACCAAAGCATATTCGCGGCCACAAGCACAAAACTTATGCCGCGCATGAAGTCCATTATTTTGGCTAACGCCCGGAGGTCGTCTTCCTGTTGGCTCATAATATATTGAAATTGAAGTTGAAAATTACAGTCTGGGGCCACGGCGTTTTTTCTTCTTACGCCGCTGCATGGCGCGGTAGAAGGCTTCCTCCTCCGCATCGAATCCGGGGCCGGTATGGAACAGATCAAGACCGGGAATTGAAGGCATCTCGTCATAAGCCGATGTGTCGCCCTGCCGGAACTGCTGTTGCGCCTGACCTTGACCGGGCCGCTGCCCCTGAGATGTTCCTGTGCCGCTGGTTGTCTGTTGCCCTGCCGTATTGGATTGAGCGTTGCCCGAATCGGGTTGCTGGCTGTCGGGTTGAGACGGTTGAGTATCAGGCTGCGGTTGTTCCTGTCGGGTATCCGGCTGAACGGGTACAACCGAAGGTCTTTCTCCGGCTGTGAACCACTGTTCAAGAGCGTTGGCGGAGAACTGTCTGCCCAGACGCGAACCGTTAAGGACAGTCCTTGTATTGTGGTCTATGAATGTCGCGCCGTATATTCTTCCGGTATCGGTATGGCGCAGGACAAGGTCGATATTCCTCTCCTTGAGCTTGGCGATGAAATCATCCTTACCCGAAGATTCCGCCATTGCCTCAGATACGGATTGCTTGGTCGGACGGATGTCGATGTTGTCTTTCGCTCTCTCCATACGGCTCTCAATCGCCGTGCGGCTGGCGAACTTGCCGAGGCGCGATGCCTTGAAAGGCGATGCTATTGTATTGCCGTTGTCATCGGTGGCGAAATAGACCAGACCGTGATACTCCCGTCCGTTGACCCTGCCGTCGGTCTGCTCACACCTTATATTATAACGACCGAGTATGGCGTTATACTCGCCGATGGTCTGGAACTTGTAGCGCATACCCACCATTTTGACCGTGTTGGCAACCTGCCGCTTGATGTCGCCGGAAAGGTCGATTTTCCTAATGGGCATATCGGGAGTGATTCTCTGACGCTCGGCAGTATGAAGGTTGTATTTCCTCTCCAGCTCCCGTGTTATCTCCTTGCTGCGGTAAAAATTGTTTCTGTCGGAAACGGCTTTGCCGTCAGTTCCCACACGGAGGGCGACTATGTGGATATGGTGCCGGTCAATGTCCATGTGTTTGAAAATCAGATAAGGCATATCTCCCAGACCCATTTTCTGCATATACTCGTGCGCCAGCGCCGTATAGTCTGTGTCGCTCAGACGGTCGTCGGGATGCGGATTGAGGGAGATGTGCATCATCGGTCTCTCTGTCTTCGTGTGCGACGGCATCCAACGCATGAAGTCCTCATATACACGGTGGATGTTCACCGTGCCGGAACCGTCATTATATATTTTGTTGGTGTCGAGCAACCGACCTTTTTCCTTGTTGATTTTCTCCCCGTTGTAGCAGATTGCGCCGTAAAGGGAGTTTCCTAACGAGATTTTTGCGACCATGCTTCATCGAATTGTCGGGCCAGCGCGACTATCTCCATGCTGATTCTTACCAGCTCGGTGGTCTTCTGTTCCAGATTATACAGGGCCTTCATCGCCTTTCTCTCGTTGAAATTCTCCCTCAGCGTCTTTACAATCAAGGCGTATTCAACGCCTACGGTACGGTAAAGGGAGTTCAGGGAGGATAGTTTGTCGATAAACACCCGTGTGTTCTCGTCCATATAAAAGACCTTGAACGGTTTTTCAAACAGCACCATCTTTATGAACGCCGACATGGATTCTACCTGAACCTTATCATACATCGACATCAGTGTGGCCTGTTCGGTGGCAGTGAAGTTGACGGAACATCTGAAAACGGTGGTGTCGGCCTTCGGTTTTCTGCCGGCCCTTTTTCTATTGTCAGTCATAAATCGTGCAATAAAAAGTGTAATCAAATCTGCGGAGCGCAGAATCGAGAATGGGGAGGGCGACTTCGGAGCCATCCCAACCCAAGCTCGCTTGGCAAGGGTGATGTGCTGCAAATTGCATTTGGTGCAGCACATCACATACCTTGCCATGCCAATGTTGGCATCGTAAATCAGTAAAAATCAGATGAAGCGAATGTGTCCGTGCGCTTGCGATGAAATCCCGATGTTCTGTTGCAAAATATCGGAATAGGAAGGAACAATCAGCCGACGGAGAGGGGCGCAATGAGAAAAAAACGGTCTCCCTGCGCGGCTGAAAAAGCGTGATTGGGAATGTGTTGCGTGTATCTGCGTAACAATATCGGGGGCGGTTGGTTTGCCGAGGGTGGAAATCGCCGGCAATCGGTCGGCAATCGTCGGCACTTTCGGAAAACGGCAAATCTTTTCTGAATGACCGTCGTTATGATTGCAGTTCCGGTCAGTCAAACGGCCGGTCATCCACTCCGAAGGAAGGATGTGCTGAAAGTCATCCTTATGGCTGAAAGGTCATGCGGACATAAATATGAAATTAAAGATGAACAGACTCCCGGCTATACCTCCATCCGGTCATGATTATGGCAGTAAGTTCATACTTCGTTACGAGTGGACAGATGAATGAATGTGTTTCTGTGTGTATTGAAGGTCGGCACAACGGCAGTTCATTCAGATGTATGCCTGAACATACGGAAGTACGGATGTATGAACGTATGAACATCTGAATGGCTGAACAGTCAGACGCATGAACGTACTGATGTACTGACGTAATGAAATACTGACGTATTGACGTATTGATGTATTGACGTATTGATGTATTGATGTATTGATGTACTAACTGATTGCAGACCTCTTATTGATTGTATGCCGGAGTGAACGGGCTGGCAATTTTCAGTTCACTCCACGGATAAGCCGGACATGGTTATCAAGCCGGACATTCCACAAGGCACGGGAAAAGTGCCGCACGGCGGACGCCGAATTACATTACCCAATCCCACCTACTATAAATGCAAGACCCGATTTATGTGGCTTTCGCCACACAGAAAGGGGGAGCCGGCAAATCCACCCTTACGACACTTGTCGCAAGCTACCTGCACTATGTCCTCGGAAAGAGGGTGCTGGCTCTCGACTGTGACCCCAGACAGCACAGCATGGTCGAGTACCGCGAGAAGGACAAGCTGCTGATACGGGAGAATCCCGTTGTCAAAAGGCGTTTCGCCAGATTCATGGAAAACTTCCGTGGGGATGCCTATGAGATTATCAAATGCTCTCCCGCCACTGCTCTCGACCATGCGGAGAAAGCGATTCAGGAAGGGGAACCGCCTGAATATGTATTCTTCGACATCACCGGTACGGTCAACGACCGCGAACTGGTGAACCTTCTGGCCGCAATGGACTATCTTTTCGTGCCGATCACTCCGGAGACCGGAGATCTCAAAAGTTCAATAGGATTCGCCCACAACGTGAACGAACAGATGCTCTTCAAGGAAGGCACCAATGTCAAGGGGATGTTCCTTGTCTGGAACAAGGTGCAGCCGAAAGACCGCAACAACCTCTGTCAGATCATCAACCGTTATGTGGCCTCGCTGTGCATCGAATCGCTGGACACCATCCTGCCCATGAGCGTGAAGTACACCAAAGACGGCGACACATCGGGGCGCTGCGGGATATTCCGCTCCACGTTCATGCCTCCGGACAAGAGCCTTCTGCGCAACAGTCAGCTCCCCGAACTGGTGGACGAGATTCTGGCAACCATAGAACCGGACTGATTATGGCAAGGAAAAGAGAACAAGGCTTCGATCCCGACAAGTTCCTTGAAAGATACGAGGAAAACGCATCGCATACGACATCTGCGTCCGAAACTCCGGTGCCGTCCGAAGCATCGGTTTCTTCCGAAAAAGCGGCGCCCGACAAGACCGTGGCCGACGGCATACCGCTGTCCAACCGGGAACTTGAATATATGGAGAGTTTTATCCTTAAAAACAAGTACCGCCGCATCAGCCGCAAAGGGAGACAGGTGTACATAAGCGAGGAGTTCAAGCTCAAAATGCAGAAGATGATGCTTTTCTTCTCCGATGGAGGCTCGATTACGGAATATGTCAACAATGTGCTGGAACAGCATTTCAAGGAATATGACGACATCATAAAAAGGATGTTCAACGATTCATTAAAATTCTGATTTATATGGCAACTGAAAACAATTGCGCCGCTACGACTAATAAAAAATCCGCCGCAGTATCTGCGAAAGACACTGATTCCTACCGCTCACTGTTTCTGGAGCCGGGAGAAGTCGGAGCAAGAAAAGGAATATTCGTTCCCCGTGAGCTTGTTGACAGGCTCAAAATGACCGTACCGCTCCTTGATGTGGATGGGCTGACAATCGGGGTATATGTAACACGGATTCTACTCGACCATCTGAAGGGAAACGCCGACATCCTCAACACCCTTATGGAGAAGGGGAAGAAAAAGACGCGCCTATGAATACGGTATCAATACTGACGATATGCGCCTTTCTCTATCTCGCTTTCGTGACATGGATGTTCCGGGGAAAGGGAAGCAAGACCCAGAACAAGACAGGGACCGAAAATGCAGCGCGGAGTCTGGCACCGGACGACACCGGCGAAGATGCGGAGAAAAATGTTGTTACCGTTGTCCCGCAGAGTGATTTCGACTTTGACAAATTCCGGGAGGTGCTTACCGAATCTATGGCAGCAGCCATGACCTATGTGCTGAACGCCAAGATGGGGGATGTAAATCCGCAGGATGTCGAGTTCAAAAAGTCTGAACAAGAGAGTCGCAGCAGTGCGAAAGATGATACCGTTAATGACATTTCTGACGATACCCCCGACATGGACGACTTCGAGCCTGACAGCGTTTCTCCTCCCGCAAAAGGGGAATCAATCGACGAGATTGAGGCGGCGGTGTCCGTGGCGGCAAATCCGGCAGCAACTCCCGAACAGAAAGCCGAGGCAGGAAGAGTCCTGACCGGTATGCGTGATGTGGTCTTCATCGGCAAGATGATGGAGACCGACGAAAGAATCAACGCCGGCATAATGAACTGCATAGCCGAGAGTGTGAGGGCGGCGCATAAGAAAAAAATCGGCAGGCCGTCAGCGACAAGGCGCAAAGGTCGTGAAATTGATGTTGACGGCTCGCTCCGGAGACCGGATAATACTGACAAAGACAGTGAAAAAGATGAAGAAGATTGATTACGGCTGACCGCACTGAGTCATACCATCCACCACACAAGCCGAAAAAAGGCGTTACCGTGGCTGGGTGTGTATCCCGGCCACATTCAAACACTGATTCTTATGAAAACTGCAAAAGACAAGTTTATGATTCTGAAAGGACGTGTCGTCCTCGCCGTTCTTATGATTCTCTGCTCTGTCGAGTTTGTCAGTGCCGCCGGCAACGGTCTTTCGGGCATCAACGAGGCTACGACGATGGTAACATCGTACTTCGAGCCGGGAGTGAAACTTATCTATGCGATCGGGGCGGTCGTGGGTCTTATCGGAGGCGTGAAATGCTACTCCAAATGGTCGAGCGGAGACCCCGACACCAGCAAGACCGCCGCGTCATGGTTCGGAGCCTGCATCTTCCTTATCGTGGCCGCCACAATCCTCAAGTCATTCTTCCTCTGATGTCCGAGTATTCCATAAACAAAGGCGTTGGACGCAGTGTGGAGTACAAGGGTCTGAAAGCGCAATATCTGTTCATATTCGTCATCGGCTTTCTGTCCCTGTTCGTCCTGTTCGTGATAATGTATGTCGCGGGTGTCCCGCAATGGTTCTGTATCGGCTTTGCCGCTGTGTCGGCCTCGGCCCTTGTCTGGCTCACTTTCCGGCTTAATGCCAAGTTCGGGCAATACGGTCTTATGAAGCTCGGCGCAGTGAGATACCGGCCCCGCTACATAATCAACCGGTCGCGGATAACACGCCTGATAAAAACGTGTAGGAAACAACATAATAGATAATAATGAGAAATACCCTGAGAGCGACGACTCTTGAATCGAAACTGCCCCTCCTTGCCGTTGAACACGGCTGCATCATCTCAAAGGACGCCGACATAACGGTGGCCTTTGAGGTGAGGCTCCCGGAGCTGTTCACGGTAACATCCGCCGAATACGAGGCCATGCACTCGGCATGGTGCAAGGCGATAAAGGTTCTGCCGCATTTTTCGGTTGTCCACAAGCAGGACATATTCATATCGGAGAATTACCGGCCGGAATTGCAGAAGGAAGGACTGAGCTTCCTCGACCGCTCTTTCGAGCGCCATTTCAACGAGCGTCCGTATCTTGACCACAAATGCTATCTGTTCCTGACAAAGACAACGAAGGAGCGGATGCGCCAGCAGAGCAATTTTTCCACCCTGTGCCGTGGACGCATAACCCCGAAGGAACTGAATCACGAGATGGTGGTGAAGTTCATGGAGAGTGTGGAACAGTTCGAGCGCATAATCAACGACACCGGGCATATCAGTCTGCGCCGTCTCTCTGACGACGAGATTCTGGGCACCGGAACTACATCGGGCATCATAGAGAAATATCTTTCCCTCTCCATGTCGGATGTAACGTGTCTGGAGGATATGGATCTATCGGCAAGGGAAATGCGTATCGGCGACAAGATGCTCTGCCTCCATACCCTTTCGGATACAGACGACCTTCCGGGCAAGGTCAGCACCGACAACCGATATGAGCGTCTGTCCACCGACCGCTCCGACTGCCGCCTGTCGTTTGCCTCCCCTGTCGGATTGCTCCTGCCGTGCAATCACATATACAACCAGTATGTGCTTATCGACTGCCACGACGAGAATCTTGCCCGCTTCGAGAAGACCGCCCGCAACATGAACAGTCTTTCCAAGTACAGCCGCAGCAACGCGATCAACAAGGAATGGATAGACCGTTATCTGAACGAGGCCCATTCATACGGGCTGACAAGCGTCCGGGCGCATTTCAATGTCATGGCATGGAGCGACGACGCGGAGGAACTGCGGCGCATCAAGAACGATGTCGGAGGTCAGCTTGCGACTATGGGGTGTATGCCACGGCACAACACCATCGACTGTCCGACGCTGTTCTGGTCTGCCATGCCGGGCAACGAGGCCGATTTCCCTGCGGAAGAATCGTTCTATACCTTCATAGAGCCGGCGGTGTGCTTCTTCACTGCGGAAACGAACTACCGTTCTTCGCTGTCGCCATTCGGGATAAAGATGGTTGACCGGCTGACCGGGAAACCGCTGCATCTCGACATTTCCGACGAGCCTATGAAGCGCGGCATAACGACAAACCGCAACAAGTTCATACTCGGCCCGTCGGGAAGCGGCAAGTCGTTCTTCACGAACCACTTAGTCCGCCAGTATTATGAACAGGGCGCCCATGTGCTGCTGATAGACACCGGAAACTCTTACGAAGGTCTGTGCAACCTTATCCACAACCGTACCCACGGTGAGGACGGCATATATTACACATACCGGGAGGACAGCCCCATATCCTTCAATCCCTTCTATACCGAGGATTATGTTTTCGATGTGGAGAAGAAGGACAGCATCAAGACGCTGCTTCTCACGCTCTGGAAGTCGGAGGACGACCGGATAACGAAGACGGAATCGGGTGAGCTTGGCTCGGCTCTGTCAATGTTCATCGACCGCATGAAGAATGACCGGGACATCGTTCCCTGCTTCAACTCGTTCTACGAGTTCATGCGCGACGAGTACCGCGAGGAAATGGCGAAACGTCCGATTCCGATACACCGTCAGGATTTCGACATCGACAATTTTCTTACCACTCTGAGGCAGTATTATCACGGAGGGCGTTTCGATTTCCTTCTCAATTCAAAGGAGAACATCGACCTTCTCAACAAGCGCTTTGTTGTCTTCGAGATTGATAATGTGAAGGATAACAAGGAATTGTTCCCGGTGGTGACAATAATCATCATGGAGGCTTTCATCAATAAGATGCGGCGCCTGAAGGGTATCCGGAAACTCCTTATATGCGAGGAGGCGTGGAAGGCGCTCTCCACCGCTAACATGGCCGAGTATATGCGCTACATGTACAAGACCGTCCGCAAATATTTCGGGGAGGCCGTGGTGGTTACGCAGGAGGTTGACGACATCATATCGTCGCCGGTTGTCAAGGAGACCATCATCAACAACTCCGACTGCAAGATTCTTCTGGATCAGCGCAAGTATATGAACCGCTTTGACCAGATCCAGTCGCTGCTGGGTCTGACCGACAAGGAGAAGGCGCAGATACTCAGCATCAATCTCGCCAACAATCCGAACCGGCTGTATAAGGAAGTATGGATAGGACTCGGCGGAACGCAGTCTGCGGTTTATGCCACGGAGGTGAGCCGGGAGGAATATTTCTGCTACACCACCGAGGAAACGGAGAAAATCAGGGTGCTGGATACGGCACGTAGACTTGGCGGCGACATCGAGGCCGCGATAAAGCAACTCGCAAATGAATGATGTATGACGGTTTTACGGATATTGCTTCTAATCATCACGGCTGTGATCGCCGTTGCCGCGCTCCTCCTGCGCGCGGCACTCTACCTTCTCTCTTTGGGAGTGAGGTTAATCGGAGGATGCGCCTCCAGAATTTACTGACATAAAGAATCATTATAATGAGAAGACTGAAAATTCTAATTCCCGTGGTCGCGGTGCTGATGTTCCTTTGCGCCGGCAAAGCTCACGCGCAGTGGACGGTCATCGACCCCTCCAACATAGCGCAGAGCATAGTGAACAACTCCAAGTCGCTGGTTCAGGAATCGAAGACGGCGACGCACATGGTAAAGTCGTTTCAGGAAACGGTCAAGATCTATGAGCAGGGCAAGAAATATTACGATGCCCTGCGCTCGGTCAACAATCTGGTACGCGATGCCCGCAAGGTGCAGCAGACAGTCCTGATGCTCGGCGACATAAGCGAGACCTATGTGACGAATTTCCGCAAGATGCTCTCTGACCCTAATTTCACGGCTTCGGAACTGTCGGCAATCGCCTCAGGCTACACCCGCCTTCTCGAAGAAGCCAACGGAGTGTTGGGCGAACTGAAGAACGTGGTGAACATCACCACCATGTCGATGACCGACAAGGACCGCATGGATATTGTGGACAGGTGCTATAAGGAGATGAGCCGTTACCGCAACCTGACCTCCTATTACACGAACAAGAATATCTCGGTGTCCTATCTGCGGGCAAAGAAGAAGGCTGATACTCAGCGTGTGATAAACCTTTACGGCAAGGGGGCCGAAAGATACTGGTGATTATGCTCTGCGCGATAGATTTCTCTAATCTCCATACGATTCTGCGCTCGCTCTATGACGAGATGATGCCTCTGTGTTCCGACATGGCGGGTGTCGCGCAGGGAATCGCCGGACTCGGCGCGCTGTTCTATGTCGCCTACCGGGTGTGGCAGGCCCTCGCAAGGGCTGAACCGATAGATGTGTTCCCGCTGCTGCGCCCGTTTGTAATCGGATTCTGCATCATGTTCTTCCCGACCGTGGTGCTTGGCACGATAAATTCCGTGATGTCGCCTATCGTGCAGGGAACCGCCGGTATGCTGGAGGGCCAGACCCTCGATATGCAGAAATACCGCGAGGAGAAGGACAGGCTCGAATACGAGGCCATGATGCGCGATCCCTCCACGGCGTATCTTGTCGATGACGCGGAGTTTGACCGCCAGATTGACGAACTTGGCGTGACGGAGGTAGGCACAGCCGCAGGTATGTATATCGAGCGCGGTATGTACAAAGTGAAGAAAGCCATTCAGAATTTCTTTCGTGAGCTTCTGGAATTGCTCTTTCAGGCCGCCTCCCTGACTATCGACACCATAAGGACTTTCTTCCTCATAGTGCTGGCGATACTCGGCCCGATAAGTTTCGCAATATCGGTGTGGGACGGGTTCCAGAACACCCTTGTCCAGTGGATATGCCGATATATCCAGACATATCTTTGGCTGCCTGTGGCAGACCTGTTTTCGACGATACTCGCCAAAATACAGGTGCTGATGTTGCAGAACGACATTTCGGAGCTGACAAACAACCCGAATGTCGATATTGACGGGAGCAACACCGCGTATATCCTATTTATGATCATCGGAATCATCGGGTATTTCACAATCCCGACGGTCGCAGGATGGATCATACAGGCCGGAGGTATGGGCAGCTACAACCGTGCGGTCAACAATACGGCTATGCAGGCCGGTTCCGCTGCCGGAAGTGTCGGCGGCGCGGTTGCCGGAAATGTGGCCGGTCGTGTCGGCAAACTATTGAAGTAACATTCAAACACTGATTAAATGGAGTTCAAATCACTCAGGAACATAGAGTCGTCCTTCCGCCAGATACGACTGTTCGGGATAGTGTTCGTGGCGATGTGCGCGGTGGTGGTCTCGGTGGCTCTGATTGCGGCATTCAATTTCGCCGAGCGGCAGCGGGAGAAGATCTATGTCCTCGACAACGGCAAGAGCCTGATGCTGGCTCTGTCGCAGGACATGAGCCAGAACCGTCCTGCCGAGGCGCGGGAACACGTGCGACGCTTCCATGAGCTGTTCTTCTCGCTCTCCCCGGACAAGTCGGCGATCGAGCATAACATCAACCGTGCGCTGATTCTATCGGACAAAAGCGCTTACAACTACTATTCGGATTATTCCGAGAAGGGTTACTACAACCGCATAATTTCGGGAAACATCAATCAGGTATGTCAGGTTGACAGCGTGGTGTGCGATTTCAACAATTACCCCTATGTGGCCCGGACTTATGCCCGCCAGATGATTATCCGCCAGAGCAACGTGACCGAGAGAAGCCTCGTGACGGTGTGCCGCCTCACTAACTCGTCGCGCTCCGACGACAATCCAAACGGGTTTATCATCGAGAATTTCAATATCCTTGAGAACAAGGACATATCAACGGTAAAACGATAACCGATGAATAAATTTCATTCAATACGCTCCGCTATATATAATAAGGTGTGGGGCAGACCGAAATCGGCGCTGGGTGCGTATCTGCGCCGCAAGTGCGACAGCATCCCTGCAAACCGCAGGCTTACACTGATAACCGTCATGCTTTCCCTGTTCATCATCACGGCTTTCTTCGTGTTCGGCAACGCCTGTTACCGCATAGGGCGCGGACAGGCACTGATGGAGAGAATGGAGCCTGAACACATAGAGGGTCTGGAACTGCCCGGTTTCGACAACGGCGATACGCCGGATATAGGTCAATTAAAGAAGTCCGCTTATGAACTTTCAGAAATTGAAAACGAAAATCAATGACTGGTTTGAATCAAAATCGGCTGCCGAGAGGCAGAAAATGAAGAAATATCTGCTTGTCATTCCCGGCGCGGCGATAATCTTTCTCGGCTCGATGTGGCTTATCTTCGGCTCTTATATGTCTGATGACGGCGCGGAAAAGGGAAAGGCCAACATGGAGCTGCCCGACGGAGACAGCGACAAATTGCAGGGCAACAAGCTCAAAGCGCTTGCCGATGCGGAAATGCAGAAGGAGAAAGCCCGACAGGACAGCATTTTGAGTGCCGCCTCCGTAAGACAGGATTCCGTATCAACGGATACAATGGCTGCATCCGAACCCTCCCCGATTGAACAGTCTGCCATGCAGTATCAGGAGGTGCAGGCTTCGCTTGATGACTTCTTTGTGCCGGAAAACTCCGATGCCGTCCGCATGGCGGAAATGCAGGAACGGATTGACGATCTGGAGGCGCAGAACGCTATGGCGGCGCAACAGGTACAACAGCCGGATCAGATGGAGCTTCTTGAACGCTCCTACCAGCTCGCGGCGCAGTATATGGGCAACGGCAATGCCGTGAATCTCGCTCCGGCGCATTCTGTCGAGGAAAAGGGCAAAAGGAATGTCCATCCTGTCGCGCAAGTAAAAAGGAATGTTGTATCGACTCTTTCATCCTATGCCGCCGGACGCGGTTTCAATACCTCGGTAGGGGCAAAGGCAACAAGTCCGAAGAACACAATCGCCGCTGTCGTGGCAGGGAACCAGAGCGTTACCGACGGTCAGACAGTAAGACTCCGGATTGTGGAACCGATGTGGATAGGAAGCCGCCTTGTTCCGCGCAACACAACAGTTGTCGGTGCCGCGAGATTGCAGGGAGAGAGACTTGAGATCGCCGTGTCATCGGTGGAGTGCGAAGGCTCCGTGTATGAGGTGGAGCTGACAGTATATGACACCGACGGACAGGAAGGAGTTAATATTCCCAACTCAATGGAGTCGGACGCTCTGCATGAGATTGGCGCCAACATGGGGTCAACGATGGGCAGTTCGATAAATATCTCCACCGATGCCGGTGCGCAGATTGCCTCCGATGTGGGGCGCGGACTTATCAACGGTGTCAGCCAGTATCTGACAAAGAAGATGCGGACCGTGAAAGTCCACCTGAAATCCGGATACCGGGTAATGCTTCATCAGCCTGAAGATGTGTAACCAAAACAGAAAACCATTATGAATTTCAAGACTATAATTCTTTCCCTTGTCGCCGTTATAGGCATGGTTTCTCCGGCGTTTGCCAGGACCAAAGCGGTCAAAAACACCGATAACGATGTGTCGTCCGACACTGAGCAGGTGGCGGAACACGACATCAACGTGTACGGTTCCGGCTACACCGACGGAGATAAGTTCGAGGGTCTGACGCGGAAGGTCGGTTTTGACCGCATGATTCCCCCTCACGCTCTGGAAGTGGCGTTCAACAAGACCACCCATGTCATTTTCCCTTCGGAAATCGTGTATGTCGATTTGGGCGACGAGAATCTTGTGGCGGGTCTGGCCGATGGCGCGAAGAACGTGCTGCGTGTGAAGTCGGCTGTCAAGTCGTTCAAGTCCGAGACGAATCTCACGGTCATCACTGATGACGGCTGTTTCTTCACCTTTAACGTGAAATTCGCAAAGGAGCCGCTGTTGCTCAATATCGAGATGACTGACTTTATCCACGACGGGGAGGCGGTCAACCGTCCAAACAACGCGCAGGAGATATTCTTGGAGCGTCTCGGTCAGGAATCGCCGATGCTTGTAAAGCTGATTATGAAATCAATCTACAAGCAGGACAAGCGCGAAATCAAGCATATAGGCTCCAAGCGTTTCGGTGTGCAGTTCATTTTGAAAAGCATATACACCAACAACGGTCTTCTCTACTTCCACACTGAACTGAAGAATACATCGAATATCGCTTTCGATATTGATTACATCTCGTTCAAGATAGTCGATAAGAAGGTTGTAAAACGTACTGCCATGCAGGAGCAGGTGCTGGAGCCGCTACGCGCCCAGAACTATGTGACGGTGGTCAGCGGCAAGAAATCGGAGAGAACGGTGTTTGCCCTTGAGAAATTCACTATCCCTGATGACAAGCAGCTTGTCATCGAGGTCGCGGAGAAGGAAGGGGGCCGCAATCAGTATTTCGTGGTCGAGAACGGCGATATTGTCCGCGCAAATGTAATTGACGAGCTTTCAATTCAGTAAACATCAGCTTATGAAGAAGATTCTTATAATCTTCGCTGCCATGCTCACCCTCTTCGGAGGGCGGGCAATGGCCCAGCGATGCCTCCCCGGAATGTCGGCAGTCGAAGTCCGTGCCGACATGGTAAACGGTTTCTATACCGGCGACTCACGCAACTGCGGATATGATTTCGGAGTATTCTATTCCGTTTTCAAAGGCAATGCAAATACGTGGAGCTTCGGAGGTGAATTTCTCCAGACTTACAGACCCTATGGAGAGACGGGCCGCATCCCGGTAGCGCAGTTCACGGGAGAGGTCGGGTATAATCTCCATATCGTCAGCGACTACTCTCAGACCTTCCATCTTTATGGCGGTGTGTCGGCTCTCGGCGGATATGAGACAGTCAACTGGAGTAAGCATATACTTTCCGACGGCTCTACAATAAAAAACGGTGATGCCTTCATCTATGGCGGCGCGTTGACTCTGTCAGCTGACTTTTATCTTTCGGACAGGCTGGCTCTCGGCGCCCATGTAAAGGAGCGGTTCGTGTTCGGCAACGACACCGGCCATTTCCTGACCCAGTTCGGGGTACACGTTAAACTCACAATCGAATAATCCATGCCGACAATAATAGACCTCAATATAAAAAACATTCCGCTTACGGAGTTTATGAAGGCTCTTGGACAGGAACATCCGGTAGCAGCCGACGGCAATCTGCGCATTTACAATGCTCCATACGACAGTGAACACGCCGCGACTATGGTAATAAACACGGAAACAAATCTGTGGCGTGATACAAAATCAGGAGCTTATGGCGGAATATATGACCTTGCGCACGAGATTACGGGCAGTTGCAGTATGTCGGAACTGAACCGGTATATCGCCTCTGAAATGTCTGCCATCCGCAAGGTTGACATTCGTCATAAGCCGGATGCGCCGAAGCCGCAACGAAAATTCCGTATGTGAGGCATGGACAAGGAATATTTCAAGAGTATATCCCTGCTTGATTTCATGCTGCATTTAGGAGCGGAGATGAAAGGGAAAGACCGCAAGGGATTCTGGTTTCTGGCTCCGTACCGCAGTGAGAGAAAAGCCTCCCTGCATATAGGCTATAATAATCTGTGGTACGACTATGGTATCGGGAAAGGCGGCGACATCTTCACTCTTGCCGGAGAGATGATTGGCAGTGATGATTTTATCAGACAGGCTGAATATATCTCACAGATTATGAAAATCCCGATGCCCGACGATTACAGACCGGAACCTATGCCGAAAGTCAGACTGGAACCGGCATTTGAGAATATCGAGGTGGGACCGCTGTGTTCCCGAAAGTTGCTTAACTATCTCGCGGGACGCGGAATCCCGGAGAATCTGGCCCGACAGTATTGTGTTCAAGTCGATTACCGTTTGCACGGCAGGGATTATTATGCAGTCGGCTTTGAGAATGTCGAACATGGATTTGAGCTGCGCAATCCCTTTGCCAAGCTCTCTTATCCTCCGAAGGCAATATCGCATATATCCGGTGGTAATGCAAGATGCAACGTATTCGAGGGGTTCATTGATTTTCTTTCCGCTGAGAGGCTGGGCTTCAATGACGGTGTGGATTCTGTGGTGCTTAATTCGGTTGCCAATCTCGGAAAGGCGATAAAGCCTCTTTCGGATTACTCCCTGATTCTGTGCTATCTCGATAATGACGATGCAGGCCGAAACGCCCTTTCAAGACTTCGCCGGGAGTTCGGCGACAAAGTGGCTGACAAGTCGGCTCTTTATCCAGACCACAAGGATCTGAATGATTACCTGATGGCTACACAGCCTAAAATCTCTAACAATTCAAAATTAAGACTCTGAAATTATGAATACAATTCTCAATAAAATCGGCGCGGTGCGCCTCACTCCTGCCCGGTTCTTTGGGTTCTGGGCTGCTCTGTTCGCAATCGTCCTTGCGCTCACTTCCTGTTCCGAAGACCTTGAAGTGCAGCAGTCCTATCCATTCACGGTGGAGGTTATGCCCCATACTGACAAAATCGTAAAGGGACAGACCGTGGAGTTGCGTTTCGAGATTAAGCCGGAGGGCAACTATTCCAACACGCTCTACACAATCCGATATTTCCAGTATGACGGAGAGGGAACACTTAAACTTGTTGATGGCCCGGTACTGATAAACAACGACCGTGTGCTTCTCGAAAGCAAGACTTTCCGACTGACGTACACCGCTAAGAGTGCCGATGCCCATAAGTTCCTCGTTGTCGTGCAGGACAATTTCAACTCAACTCCGTGGGAACATACCTTTGAGTTTAACGGCAAGGACAACGGCGATGACGGCGGCGATACTCCGGGAATCATCGGCCCGATTGTTGGACCTGTAACCCCGATTTTACGATGAGAAACTTCATGATTTTCCTTATGGCGATAGTGGCGTTGGCCGCCACTTCGCCGGCTTTCGCCGCGAAAAAGTCAATAATGGAGTTGCCTCCGTATGAAAGAGCTGTTCTTATCATTAAACACCATGAGACTTTGCATGATTCCCGTCGGCACTGGCCTTATCTGGGTTACGGTCATAGAAAACTCCCCGGTGAAAAATATTTCAGAGGCTATAAAATGAGTGAACGGGAGGCCGATATGCTTCTGCGCAAAGACCTCAATAAGTTTATCGGTATCTTCAATGACCTCAAACCGATGGATGCACTGCTCTTGGGTGTGTTGTCCTACAATATCGGACCAGGAGCTGTAAAGAAAAGCTCGGTATATCGGAAACTGAAAGCCGGAGACCGCAACATATTCAAAGCATATACTGCACACTGCAAATATAAGGGCAGATTCCATAAAGGACTTTATAAGCGCCGCTGTCAGGAGCTTGCAGCTCTTTTCATTCCGTAAAAACACCGTCTAATATGTACCGAGGGGATGCACTCTTTCGGAGTGTATCCCCTCGCCGTATCTTATAGACAAATCAAATAACATAATCCAAATGGCTTCGATAAAAGTAAAGTTCCGGCCCTCGACTGTCGCTGACCACGAGGGCACAATCTACTATCAGATTATCCATGAAAGGAAGGTGCGACAGCTTCTGACCGACTATAAGGTCTTTTCATCTGAATGGGATGAAAATCGTTCAATGGTTACGACCACTCAGAAAAGTGAGCGCAAATCGTTCATACTCTCAATTCGTGAGCGTATTCGGTGGGACATCGAGAGGTTGACAAAGATTGACCGTAAGCTGGATGCCAACGGTCTGATATACACCGCAGACGATGTTATTGACGAGTTCAACCGCTACGCGCATGAATACTCTTTGTTCAACTTCATGGAGAGTCTTATCGCCAGATTGAAACAGAATGGAAAGATAAGGACATCCGAAACGTACAGATCTACTCTCAACAGTTTCAAGAATTTCAGACAAGATGAAGACATAATGCTCGACTGCATCACATCTGAGATAATGGAAGCCTATGAAGCGTGGCACAAGAAACGAGGAGTTACCCCCAACACAATATCGTTCTATACCCGCGTACTTCGCGCTGTGTATCATCGTGCGGTCGAAGATGACATCATTGAGAACCGCAATCCGTTCCGAAAGGTATATACCGGAGTTGACAAGACTGTAAAAAGAGCATTGCCGTTGGCTGTCATCAAAAAAATCAAGGCTTTGGACTTGTCCCTGACTCCGGCACTCGACTACGCCCGTGATATGTTCCTTATGAGCTTTTATCTCAGAGGAATGAGCTTCATCGACATGGCTTTTCTGAAAAAGACAGACCTCAAAAACGGTTATGTTACTTATCGTCGTCGCAAGACCGGTCAGCAACTGATAATAGAGTGGACAAAGGAGATGCAGATGATTCTTGACAAATACCTTGAGAATAAGAGCGACTATCTGCTTCCAGTTATACGTAATCACGGAATCAATGAGCGATGCACCTACCGTAACACCGGCTACAACATCAACCATAATCTGAAGCGAATCGCAGAAATGGTCAGTGTAAACATACCTCTGACCCTCTATGTTGCCCGTCATAGCTGGGCATCCGCCGCCAAAGCCAAGGGCATCCCTCTTTCAGTCATCTCCGAAGGCATGGGCCACGACAGCGAGGCAACAACACAAATATACCTTGCCAGCCTCGACACGTCCGTCGTTGACAAAGCCAATTCCCTTATACTCAAAAGCCTTTAGCATAAGCCTCAGTTTCCACCTCGGAAATTGAGGCTTTATTGTTTAGCAATCATCCAACTCTCTAAATTAGAGAGGCTTATTCAATATGCAAAGTTAGTCATTTTTCTGCGAATAAGCACTCTTAAGTCCAGTAAAAATATATGATGATGCTGGATTCTTCGTGGAATTCACTCAGTTGTTTAGGAAATTAAGTTTAATAGTCGTCGCAGACAGCTGAACAGATTATGATTACATGGCATCCAATTCTCTAATTTAGAGAGGCTCTACCAATCAATCATATTATGACAATGGAAACCATGCAATATCAACCAGCCGCCATCCCTCTATTTGCGAGGGATAGATTTGTATGTTCGTTGTTTAGCATCTATCCAAATCTCTTGAAGAGAGAGTCTTATCCAAGTGCAAAGTTACTAAAAAAATCCGATATATGTGTCATAATCGATTCGCAAAATGTTGGAACGCGCCAGGTTTCTTTATCTGCTGGGATATTTGTTTAGGTAATGATTGGGCCGAAACTGGTAATATTCTGTAACTCAATGCATGCAGAACAATCCAAATCTCTCTTCAAGAGAGTCTTACTAAATATACCAAGCATTAAGTAATGAAACAGACCTTAAATATACTACTCTTTTGTACTGTCGTGATTCTCCTCGCGGTTGTTACAGGGTGTTGCCATGACAAAATAGAGGTTAGCGCCACACCTGTGGCGTCCGCTATGCCATCACAGAATCCGTGCCTCAAGGTTTTTATTGAAAACTCTGGAAGTATGGATGGATATATGTGTGATGGCTCTCAGTTGAAAGATGTTGTGTATGATTATATTAGTGATCTCAATAGACTTTCCTCAAAGACTGAGCTTTATTACATCAACAGCAAGTTGATACCTTACAATGGCAATCTTACCAACTATATCAAAGCCTTAAATCCAGCCGCATTCAAAAAAGCAGGTGGAAACATGTCAAACACTGATTTAGGAGACTTGATTGCGAATGTACTCAATGAAGTAAATGATACCACAGTGTGTATATTCGTGTCTGATTGCATCTTGGACTTGCCTGCAAAAAATGCTCAGAAATTTCTTACGAACTGTGAAATACGTATCAAAGATGAGGTAATTAACGCTCAAAAGAGAGTCCCTGATTTAGGTGTTGAAATATTAAAATTTTCATCTGACTTTGATGGAAAATATTTCTATCCCAATGGTGCGGTTGAAATACTTAAAGATGTAAAGCGTCCATACTATATCTGGATTTTTGGCAACAAGAACTATCTTTCAAAACTTAATGCTGCTGTGCCATTCTCTCAATTAGTAAAGTATGATCTTTCAGGGATAGTTGCATTTGCTAATCAATCAAATGTGCCATTTGATATTTTTAATAATTCCCTGACAAGTAAAATTATAGTACCTGCGCATGGAGATTATCATATTACTATCCAAGCAGACTTCCGTACTACCTTGCAGCCTGATGGAGTTATACAAGACAAGGGCAATTACACCTTTAATAACTCTGCAATAGTTGTGGATGGTATCTACCCAATTTCCGATGCAAAAAGTAAGTACTCTCACTTTATTCGATTTACAATTCCAAAAGGTACTAATATAGCACAGGATTGCCTAACACTTATTACTCCAAAGATGCCTTCGTGGGTTTCAGAATCCAATGATGATACCGGGACAAATATTCAAGAAAATATCAGTAAAACAACTGGCATAAAATATTTGATTCAGGGTGTAGCTGATGCCTATAAAGATGAGAAGGTATGTACAACTTTTAATTTTAACATTAAACGAAAATAAGATATGGGTGAATTTTTCGGAAGTATCTACTGTTGGTTTGAAGATTTTTTTGGTCTTGAACTTGCAGAATATATGTGGGGGTCATCTTCCCCCATATCACCAAACAATTCCTTCATTGGAATCGGATTTACAATGTTTGGCATTAGCCTTGCGATGGTATTAGTCTATTACTATGTAGTGAATCACCCTCGCTTAAACAACTGGTGGGGTTGGCTTATCTTTTTAGGCATAAATGCCATTATCAACTTTATAGTTGGTTGGCAATGGGTGCTAAAAGATTACTATGATAATAAAATGGTGACTATTGACCCATCTACAAATTTGCAAGTTCCACTGAATATTGGAGAGTCTGAGATACTTTGTTTCGGAGTTTCTAATATGATCCTCTCAATACTCGCATTTATCATTTTCTCCTTCATATTCAAATGGTGGAGTTCAAATTGCTCACGCGCCCCATTTTAATCATATGTCAAAGATTTTCGTATTTGGGATAGGAGGCACCGGCTCTCGTGTGCTTCGTTCACTTACAATGATGTTAGCTTCAGGTGTCAAATTTGGAGCTGATGAAATAGTTCCTATTATCATCGATCCAGACACTGCAAATGCAGATTTGACACGTACTGTTTCTTTGCTGAATAATTATTCCTCGATTCGCCAGTCCCTTAATTTTAGTAGCGACAATCAGAGTAATTTTTTCAGAACCGAAATAGAGCAAATCCATCCTAACTACACTCTCCGTATTAACGACACAGACGATAAATCTTTCCAACAATTTATTGAATACGCGTCGATGTCCAAAGCGAATAAAGCTTTGGCTAAAATGCTTTTCTCTGACAAGAACTTACAATCCTCAATGGAAGTGGGTTTCAAAGGAAACCCGAATATCGGTAGTGTTGTTCTTAACCAAATCGCCCACTCAACAGATTTTGAAGACTTTGCCAACGCTTTCAGCGATGGCGATAGGATTTTTATTATCAGTTCTATCTTCGGTGGGACTGGAGCCAGTGGCTTTCCTTTACTTCTGAAAACACTCCGTAACGGAACTGACTTCCCCAATCATGATGTGATTAACAAAGCCACAATCGGAGCTGTTACTATCCTCCCATATTTCAAGCTTCAACAAAACGATGAAAGTGAAATAGATTCATCTACTTTCATTTCTAAGACTAAATCCGCATTAGCGTATTACGAGAACAACATCAGCAAAAATGGTTCTATCGATGCTCTTTACTACCTTGCTGATGATGTCTCTAAAACATATGAGAATCATGAAGGCGGTTCGTCACAACGTAACGATGCTCATTTGATTGAGTTCTTGGGCGCAACTGCTATTGTTAACTTCTCTAATTCTCAATTTATGGCTCCTGCTAATATGGAATTGGGCATTAAGGAAGTCGGTGGCTCGGTGTCATTCGATTCGTTCTATCGTAAAATGCGTGAAATGCTTTATAGGCCTCTTGTGCAGTTTACCATGATGGCTAATGCTTTAACTCATAAAGCTAACACATTTCAATCGGCCTCCTTTAATGCTAATAAAGGTAACTTCGATGACTTCTATAGTGGTATGTTCTACAGCGACCTTGAGTCCTTTTTCCATAAGTATCACGAGTGGCTAAAAGAGATGAAGGAGAATAAACGTTCTCTGGATTTATTTAATGCTACCTGTGCTGACAAGCCCTTTGATCTCGTCACCGGCGTCAAGCCAAGAAAGATCTTTAGCAAATTCTCCGACTACACTCTCGTGATAGACCGACTAAACTCTGCTGTTAGGAATTGCAAAAGCAAAGGGGTTGAAAATAAATTCTTGGAAATGTTCTATCTCGGAACTCAAAAGCTCGTTTCGGAAAAATTAAGCAATTAACAATCATGTCTAAAATATTCCGACTATATAAGGAGGGTACATCTACTTATGAGGACTGGAACAATAGTCCTGCGTTTCCTTACAACTCAGCCAGTCGTGACACCATCGAAGATCCTGATGGGGCTTCTGCACGTCATGAAATCACCTCGATTCCGTCTCCTTTCGCTCGTATAGATTTAATCAAAACGGCTTTTAAAGAGGTGTGTAAACCAGATAAAAGAACAAAAAGAGCAGATCTTGACGGAAATACTATCTTTCACAAGATGGTTTCCGATACTCTTGATGTTGCTGAAATTTTCTTCAATATCGATAAGTATAACGGAAAAGTAGAGATAATCAAATGGGATCCTCAACTTATGCTAAGCGAGCTGAGCAATTCGGGAATTGCTGGTCATCAGTATCTTGCTGATGCACTTGATAAGTACATGGTGTCCGATTCAAAAACATACAATTTCGGTCAGTTGCATAATCTGTATTTGTTGAACTATGTTGAAGGACCAGATGAACTCAATATCATTGGCGCGACATCTCCTGCTACATTATTTTTCAGTAATGCAAATGATTTGAGCTATGTCAACAATATCTTCTTTGGCGAGGATAAGCCTTTTGATAGCGATTATCAACCCCTCTATAAGCGAGACTTCGAATTCATTAAGTATCTGTTCGCTCTCCGCAAAGCAATTCCAAATTTCGCCAATCTTTTCCCTGAGATTGATACATATTTGAATGCGACATATAAGGCTATTCCTGATCAGTCAAAAAAGAATCAGCTCAACAACATAACCTCGGTTGCCCTTGAAGATTTCGATTCTATAGATGTCGCAGATATTAACCAAAGTGATTTGGTAGAGGTCCTTGGCTATAATTTGTATAAGAAATCAAGTCGACCCGTCAATGCTCAGAGTGATTTTGTAATCAAATCTACTATATCTTCGGAGGAACCACTGGTTCTTCCTATTGAAGCTGGTAACAGGTATAGCGACCTCCAATATACAACAGGTAAGTGGGGTAAAACCAATAAGGCACCTTTCCAAGATACGGAGTTAGACTTGGCGAAACGAGTGCTCCCATTTGAGGGCTCGTTACATCCATATCTTACCATAAGTGATTTCCTCGAAGAAACGATTATCAAAGTACCTCATACTTTGAATAATACCAATTACTTCGACGGACGCATACATATTGATAAGTCAGAAATTGCATTTTTGTTGCCAATAACACCTTCGTTCTTCAAATACTTTACTGTTGAAGAACTAAGAGATGTCATGGCAGATGGGAAACCAATGTTTGAGATGAAACTTCTTGCTGGAGATTCGGTTTCTGTCACACTGCGTATTCCTATCAAAGGTGCTGGAAATGTATCCTACATCGAGTACACACGTTTGTACTACAACAATAGTTCAGCGGATGTAAAAAATAACGCAGGTAATATAGCCGAGATGAAATTCACCGGTTTTATCATGCCGCAGGTCCGTTTCAACAATCCTGAAGACGCAATCTACAATATATCTTGCGTACAAGCTTCGTCGGCAAAAACGGAGTTTATCTTCTATAAAGGGGCTGAAAAAATACTTCCGAACGCATCAGATTGTAGAAACGAGGATCAGCAATACCTTACTAAAGCGAATAACTATCTTGTCAAAGGCGAGAACTTTGATTATATTCAAGTTCGCAATCATCATGGTTACTGCGGCATCATAGTACCGATATTCAAACAACAGAGAAACGTTGAGCAGTTTGAATTTGCAGTGGACTTGGGAACATCCAATACTCATATAGAGTACCGTAAGGGGCAAGACAAGCCTCAGGTCTTCGGATTCTCAAAAGCTGACCGTCAACTTTGCGAGATGTTTACACCCACAAAAAATGAATACGGATTTTTTGAGGATTTACTTGAAGAGACCGAACTCATTGAACGTGATTTCCTTCCTGAGGAAATAGGTAGTGATGATTACTCTTTCCCAACAAGAACGGTTCTCTCTTGTTCAAAAACGGTAGATTGGAGCGAGGAAGTAAATCCTTTCAACTTAGTAAATCTGCCATTTACCTATGACAAGAGAGCAGATCTACCATACAACAATTTGAAGTACAATATCAAATGGGGTAATGGAGATGATCTTCGAGTTATGGAAGCCTATGTACGCTGCCTTATGCTCATTATCCGTAACAAAGTCTTGTTGAACAATGGTGATCTCAAGCATACCAAAATCACCTGGTTCTATCCGATAAGTATGGCCCCCAAACGCTTGCGCCGGCTCAAAGAAACTTGGGACGAAGTTTACAAGGAATACTTTGGAGATGGAGTGACAAATTATATGACTGAATCTGCAGCTCCTATCCAGTATTTCTTTAAGCGTTATGCAACTGCGACAAGCCTTGTCAACGTTGATATCGGTGGAGGCACCACAGACATCGCGTTTGCGAAAGATAAATCTATCCATCATGTGACATCTTTCCGCTTTGCGTCTAACGCACTTTTTGAGAACTCATTCTCTGACCTTGATGACAACAATGGTATTGTTGATTGGCACAAAGGTGAAATATTGAAACTTCTGGAAGAAAAGAATCTTTCAGAACTTGTACGAGTGTTCAATAGCGCCAACAATCATCGCCCATCGAATATGGCATCCTTCCTCTTTGGACTTAAGGATAACTCTATCCCGAAGAAAGCAGGGATTAACGGAAAAGCTCTTGACTTCAACTACCTGCTACAAGAGGACGAAGATTTCAAGATTGTCTTTATAGTATTCTATACTTCTATCATATACCATATCGCTCAAATCACGAAGGCGTTAGGCCTTGATGTTCCGCGACACATATCGTTCAGTGGTAATGGTAGTAAGGTGATTCGGGTTATTACTACAGATTCTAAGATTCTTGCAAAGTACACAAAACTAATCTTTGAAAAGGTCATTGGCAAACCTTACGGAAAAGAGTTGGAACTCTTAGGGCTTGAAAAAGATTCTAATCCTAAAGATTCCACTTGCAAAGGTGGCCTCATTGGAGCAGAAGACGACGACATCAGAGATAAAACTATCGTTTTCAAAAGTGACTGCACTGGGGTTATCACTAATAGTGACACTTACCGCACAATCTCTGAGAAATACAAAGAAAACACAGTAAAGGCTGTTGAAGATTTCTTTGATTTTGTTTTCGTTGAAATGAACAATGCTTTCAATTTCGACAAAAACTTCGGATTAAAGACATCCGCCCTCAAAGCTGCACACGAAGTCGCTAAGAAGGATTTGAACACCTTCCTTGACAAGGGTATCGCACAACGTCAAGAGGAAACCGAAGAAGATGATGTAATTGAAGAAACGTTCTTCTTCTATCCCATTAAGGGTGTTCTTCAGTCTATGTCAAACGAAATATACAAAATATTGAAAGGTCAATAATGAAAGCATTCAATATACGAACTGTTGTATTAGCCCTCTTTGCAGGAGGACTATTACTCACCTCGTGTGAGGACGAGGCGGCTCCTAATAATCAGAATTATCCCGTTACGTCGGATAATCAAGAGACTACAACTTCTACGGCTAAAGGGGAGAATCTCACTATTGCACCAATCAATATGCTTGAATTGGATTCAATAAAACACAACATTGAAAATCTTAAGAAGCAAATTGGTGAAAGCTCTAACCGTGCAGATAAATATGAAGATGAGATTAAAAATCTTAGGGAGCAAGAATCCAGCAACAAACTGTGTCTGCTCATATCTCTTGTTCTTGGTATAATTTCGTTAATAATTGCTATTGTAGCTCTTGCTAAAGCATCCAAGTTTAACAAGAGACTAGATAAGCACGGCAACGACATCTATAATCTCAAGCAATCGGCAGATAGCCGTTTTGCACCGACACCCCGTCAAAATGGTTCCGATGATTATTACCAATTGAAATCAAGGCTAAGGATTCTTGAAGATGAAGTAAAAGCACTCAAAAGAACTAAGAATGCTTTCGATGATAATAGAGTCTCGCCATATACCCCTAAACCGACACCTACACCTATACCTGTTGTAGAAACTCAGAAAGGGTATTTCGGACAACCAACTCAGGCGGATAGAGGTTACTTCAGGAGCTTCCTTACAGCACGAGATTCTGAAGCTCGTTTTTCTGCTGAAGAAAAAAACAACGTTGCCAATTTTGAACCACTGTTAAACACCCGTGCTGAGCTTGAAACTTTGTTGCATACTGATGCAGCTAAATTAGCTGTCGATTTTGAGGGTTGTAGTCTTCAAGAGGCGAATCAAGCGAAAATTATCAAGCCTGGTGTAGCTAAGTTTGAAGGAAATAGATGGTATATAACACAGAAAGCGTTAGTCGCTCTAACCAGATAGTAAAATGCACGCATTAGTACCAGTTATTATCATAGCAATCATTTGCATTCAGATTTTCTTTTTCGTAAAGAATCTATTGCGAATGAATCAATTCAGTAAGATCTTCTCTGAAGAATCTTCGTGGCGTCTCAGACGGAATGAACAAACAAATCTTGTTGATGGAGTTTATGGAGCTGGAAATACGATTTTCGAGTCTATAAAGAACTCAATCAACAAGTATCTTGGAAATAACTCTGGCTCTGTTATTGATTTCGGGTTACTTAAAGATGCGGTTGACCGTCACTGCGACTCTGTAGAAAACGATATTGCAACCCAAACTCCTATCCCATTATATTGGGGCTTAGCCGGTACAATGGCGGGAGTCATTATTGGTCTTACCGACTTATTGAAGTCAGATGCTATTCTCACACTGATGGGTAGTTCTGGCGGAGTAATAAATGTTGCATCTCAAAATGCTGCGACAGGTATAAATGCATTGCTTAGTGGTGTAGCATGGGCTATGCTTGCTTCGATTATTGGCATTTTACTCACTACAGCCAATTCTCTACTTTTTAAGCGTTGCAAACTGAAAGAAGAGAGCGGCAAGAACTCGTTTCTTGCATGGATGCAATCAGAACTTCTTCCGGAATTACCCTCAGATACATCTCAAGCATTGAATAACCTTGTCAAGAATCTGAATAAGTTTAATAATACTTTCAGGGAAAATACTTCCAATCTTGGGGATGCTCTTAATGCTGTAAATCAATCATACGCAATACAAGCTGATATTATCAAAGCGGTTCATGACATGGACGTTATGAAGATGGCTAAGGCAAATGTGCGTGTGCTTCAAGAACTTAAAGAGTGTACTGACAAACTGGAAGCATTTAATGAGTATCTTAATGACATTGAAGGCTATACAACTGCAATTCATAGATTTGAATCCCAGTTTGGAGAACAGGCTGATAGGCTTCATATTCTTGAAGAAATAAGAGATTTCTTCCGACGCCATAAGAGCGAAATTGCTAAAACAACCGCAGACGCAGATAGGACACTTCAGGAATCCTTAGAAAACATCAAAGAATCTACTTCTGAAAATGTAAATGAAATGCAGAAGCGTTTTGTAGAACAAAGCGAGCATTTCAAGAAAATACTTGAGGATGAGAAAGAAGCGTTTGAGAGATTTATGACTCAGTTGAACGCTCAGTTCAGTGCGCAAATGTCTCACATGCCCCAATTGGCCAAACAACTCGAAGAAATATCCTCCATACCCGTTCGTTTGGATAAGCTAATTGATAAGATGGAGAAATCCAATGCTACGTTGGCCTCCGATATTTCTTTTGCTTTGAAACAATCAATGCAGACCAATAAAGTAACAGCGCACATTATAGGAGAAGAAGGTACTATTATTGCGACTGGAGAATCAATGCCATCATGGATGAAATGGACTGTAATTTCAGCTCTCGTAATAATCGCAGTTGCTTGTATTTTCAATGTCGTGGTCTATTTCTTCCCTAAAGAAACACAGATTCAAACTCCACCCGCATATATTGAATCTGTTCAATCCACGGACTTGTCTGCTCCGGTTGTGTCAGATACTACTGCCACTGAGGCCGTTGAGGCTGCATTAAAAAACGATTCCATTAAATAGTAATAAAGACGATGGCACAGAAAAAAGAATCTTTCTTTTGGACAAGCTATTCAGATCTCATGACGAGCCTGTTTTTCGTTATGTTAGTTCTGTTCATTCTCGTCATTGTCTTATTACACAAACGAATGGAGGCTACTGAGGCTCAACTTCAAGAGATAAAAAAGGTGGAAGAATCTACGAAGGATTTGAGTAAAGATTACTTTGAATATCGGCCAGAATACAAGAAATATGTCCTTAATATTCAGGTACGTTATCCTGCTGGGAAATCAGACCTAAATACGATTATAGCACCCGACAAAGAAGAGCAGTTAAACAAGCTTGCTAACGCAGGCAAGGAAATCAGAGACTTTCTTAATAATCACAAGGAGAACCAATATGTGTTGATTGTGGAAGGTCAAGCTTCCAAAGACAACTTTACGTTTAACTATGAATTGAGTTATCAAAGAGCCCTTGCTCTTATGCGATTTTGGGTTGACGTTCGAGGAATCAATTTCGGGAATAATTGTGAAATACTAATTTCAGGTAGCGGTGATGGTAAACTCGACACCCATTCAATGCGAGAATCTGTAGAAACAGAAAATCAACGATTCCTAATCCACATACTCCCTAAGAATATCTTTGAAACGACGAATGAAAGCAAGTAATATCATATTCGCAATATTGACAAGCCTGTGTATTGTGTCTTGTGCTCACAAATCAGGGCATAATCGACCGCAAGCAGCCACTCATTCTGGGAATACAGAAATGAGGGATTCTCAGTCGTCAAACGTAACACGTGGAGGTCAACGCAATCTTGAAGTAACAATTTCAAATAATCGAGGTGATAAGAACAAACTTGATGGCTCTAAAATTTTCGCCAAGTATAATACTGCGGTGTTTATGGTTTTTACATCAGATGGTTATAATGGCTATCAGGGTTCCGGCTTCTTCATTAACTCCGATGGGTTGGCAGTGAGCAACTATCATGTGTTTCAGGGCACAAATATTGGGGCTGAGCAGATTAAACTCGCTAACAGCGATGAGGCATATAAAGTCGCGGAAGTAATACATAGTGATGCGGAGGAGGACTTCATTTTATTTAGAGTTGATGTCTATAACACTAACTACATACCGTTAGCGAAATACAAGCCACAAGTTGGCGAAAAGGTTTATGCAATCGGTAGTCCGCGTGGACTTGAGAATACTTTTTCTTCAGGCGAGGTATCACAGTGGCGAGATAAGAATCTTATGCAAATCTCAGCCCTTATTGATCATGGTAGTAGTGGTGGTGCATTGATTAATGAGTATGGCGAAGTCGTTGGTATCACATCCGGCTCGTTTGCCGACGGTTCACAAGCTAATCTTAATTATGCATGGAGCATAGATGCCATTAAATCGCATATTCAATATAAATAATATCATATTAACTCAAAATCATATTTCTATGCAGCTGCTTATCGTTTGGTTAATCTTCACCGTTCCGGCTTGTATCCTTCTCTCAAAGAAGAATCGTGGTGCTGGTTACTACATCCTGGCAATTCTTTTTCCTCTGATAGGTCTCATATTTGCCCTATGCCTTAAAAAACTTAATCCCGAGGAAGATAATTTAACGCCTCCCACACTCGACATCACAGAAGATAACCAGTAAACATCCTTATGATGAAGAACTACTACAACATCTTGGGTTTATCTTCATACGAAGATTCCCAAGATGTAGTTTTATCAAGATACAAAGAAATGACAGCACATCTTCGCTCACAAGTTTTGAGCAAAGATGTAAAGAATCAACTCATTGATGTCAATGAGGCTTTCTTAGTATTATCTGATAAAGAACTCAAAAGGAAATATGATTATTCACTCAGTTCTAATTCGCAAGATACGACATTGCTTTCTGCTATTACCCTAAAACATGAACGGGCAGCCCAATTTGTATCTGAGAAATTAGATAATGCTCCTAAAAAGCGTAAAAAGAGCAAATGGCCAGCGATACTCTGTGGATTTTTTCTTCTTTCAGCATTAGGAACGGTTTCTCGAACATGTACCCAAGCATATAGACAAGAAAAAAGTTCACAAGCTGAGATTGTTGAGGTTTTCACTGCGCCATCTGACTGGTCAGAGTTTAATATTGATGGTGCAATAAAAATATCTGTACCAAATACGCTGGAATTAAGGAAGGATTATGATGATTATACTCAATGGATTTCAAATAACATCGGAGTGTTAAGTAGTGCCGATGCCGTTTTCCAACAAAAGAATCTATCAGAAATGTCTGATGACGCTTATCAGACATATGCCCGCGTGCTTATACAGCACTATTCATTTTCACCGGCAGACGTTGAACATCACTATGAATCTCCGGGATTGATGGAAGAAGATTATCGCAATCTCCGCGAAATGGTAGATGAAGAGATAAAGCCATATTCCTATGTTGACACTCCAACGTGGCGTTGGATTGATATAAATGGGACTAAAGCCATAGAAGGCGCATATAGACGTAATGGCGAGAAAGGTCCTGTTAAATGCAAATTTTACTTGCTATCGAATTATGATGAAATGGTTAAAATGATTATTTCATATCGAGAATCAGACTCAAGTCTTTGGGAATCAGATTTAGAGAATGTCATTAAAACTTTCAAATGGAATCGTCCAAAATAAATCATAATGCGAAAAATAAGAACTCTTACCACTTTAGAAAAAGCATCTATAGTTTTAGCAATAGCGTTAATTCTGTGTTTACTTCCCCTACCTTATGGATTTTATACAATCATTCGTCTTGCAACCGCCGTCCTTGCAGGATGCTGGGCATATCGATTCTATAACCGCAGGAAGACTTCGTTTGCTATTACGGCCGCTGCCATAGCTTTATTATTCCAACCTTTCCTGAAAATTTCCCTTGATCGCTTTACATGGAACGTTATTGATGTTATATTAGCAGGACTAATAGTGTTAATGGTACTGAAAAGGGAATAACCACAGACGATAGATTATGAAATTGAATCGTATAATACAGTTTATTGGAATCTTGTGCTTGTCCGTGTTAATGATGTCATCATGTACCAATACTTCTGAGAAATGTGCAAAGACCACTGTCAGTAACAATTCCAAGACAAGTAGAACTGATTCTGTTAAAGTATGCATTTTTGGAGTTGAGGCCGAGAGGGATGAGTATTCGGTAGCCAAAAAACTTGAAAAAGCCGGCATCCTAAAAATTGATACAATATCTACGGACAATGGGAAGGTTCAATCAGCAATTGTAGAATTTGCCAACGTAAAGTTTGGGATGAACAAAGGCTTTATCTTTATTACAAGCAGAGATGATAGAAATGCCATTAATCAATTAGTAAGTAAAATTAGCGAATTTTATGGAGAGCCGGAAATTGAGGATGAACTGGAGGACCCGGAATACAGATACTATCATTGGAATCTTTACAAAAATGGGCCCGATGCTCCATATATCAGAATTAGACCTGTTCACTCTGAAGAAGGAGGACTTACTATGATGTGGGATTTATAATAACAATATCATGAAGCTAAAGATTTTCACCGCAATAGGACTCATATTAGCCACCTTCATTTCTGCTATTATTATCTGCGACCAATCCGTAGCATATAATGCAAAAGAGCGACTCTATAACAATGTGGACAGCATTCCTCATCGCAAAGTCGGGCTTATTTTAGGTACATCTCCTATATCTACTTGGAATGGGCGGCGAAACTATTATTTTGACCATCGGATAAAAGCCGGCGCGGAACTATACAAAGCTGGGAAGGTAGATTGGCTCGTCGTCAGCGGTGGTGATTACCGCAATACAGAGAATGGCTACGATGAACCGGTGGCAATGCGTGATTCGTTGATTAAGCAAGGAGTTGATTCTGCTCGCATCGTTCTTGATTATGATGGCACCAGAACACTAAACTCCATTGCGAAAATGCGTGATGTGTATTGTCAGGACTCGATTATCATCATTTCTCAGAAATATCATAATGAGAGAGCCTTGTATCAGGCAAGACATCTTGGAATTGACGCTATCGGCTTCAATGCCAAGACTCCCGGAAAACGCACTTCGTGGTGGCGTAATCGAGGGCGTGAGGTGTTGGCTCGCGTGAAACTGTTTATGGATGTAGCCCGTGGACTGCACCCCGATATAAAGGAATCAATTATAAGAGATTTTACCAAAGCTGACAGGGATTTTCTTTCAGTATCACATATAGAAACGGGATATGGCGATTTGATTTGCCTGAAGCCTGATATGAAAAGGCTGAAAATGGATATGGTATGTGGAGAAATACCTTCCCCAGAGAATGATTCCATTGTTTTGGCATTTGCCGGAGCTTTTACAGGGACTGAATTTGACAAAGGACACGTAAACGTGGCCGGCGATCATGTTGCTGGAGGTACCCGGTTCAAAGGCTATCGCTGTAAGCGCAACACAGGTGCATTTACTTGGTCTGCCAAGTCCGGTCCGCAATTCTTCTACAAAGATTATTCCTCCGCATTGGATAGAGCCGCAAAAGAAGGAGGTATGGGCTTCGCACAGGAAATGATGATACATAACGGGCAAAAGATTCCTACCACTCGCCCTCTGGGGAATAAAAATGTATTCCGCGCTTTATGCCTCGATTCCAACAACCATTTGGTTCTATACGAAAGCCAAGGAATCGTCACTTTCGGAAATTTCATTGACGCCCTCCTTTCTCAAGGAGTTAAAGAAGCCTTATACACAGACATGGGACAAGGTTGGAACTATTGCTTCTATCGTGTGAATCAATCTGATAAGGCTCCCAAATACCTCCATTCTACATCACTACCTTACGCATCAAATTTCATAACAATTAAGACGAAGTAGATATGACACATATTAAGACAATCGCATTATGCCTGATGTTTATGATGGCAACTTCTTTTACTTATGCAGAAAGCAATTATGATATTTCAGAACTCTATTCGGTGATAAAAGCTCCATCAGGAACAAAAGCTGTCGGCACATACGATAAAACGGTAGAAGTCAAATACATTTTAACTCCGACAAAAGTCGATACTGGAAAATATGTAGTGAGCGTAACAAAAATCGGAGATAATCTTTATCAGATTAAAGACACAGATATTTGTGTTGAAACTCGTTATTGCCATGAATGGGCTTCTTATTCCAAAGAAGTAGTTGTGATTATTGAGTCTAATTACGGATATACAAAGGGTAAAATCATCTTTGATTGAAACAACACTCCTATTATAAGATATTTCAATGGATACTGAATTCTTAAAAGATAAAATGCTGGGATGTCTATACGGACAAGCCATTGGAGATGCTCTTGGTCTTGGCTCTGAGTTTATGAGCAAGGATGAGGTAAAAAAGAATTATCCTGACGGATTGAAGAATTATGACCAGATAATTCAAGATGCTCATAGACGAAGATGGGCTAAAGGCGCATGGACCGATGACACAGATATGATGTTGTGCATACTTAATGGTTATGATAACGAAGCCTTCAACCTTCATCGGGTCGCCTCCAATTTCAAGGATTGGTTCAATGGCACACCTATGGGCATTGGGAATCACACTTACAAGGTGCTGTGCATGGCAGATTATGTTGAGCAACCGGAGATGTGTTCTAAACTTTGGTGGGAACTGTCTCGTCAACAGAGTGCGGCTAATGGCGCATTGATGAGAACATCAGTTGTCGGACTTGCTCAAACCAATATCGAAGTTCAGGCTGAGGCAATATGTAAGCTGACGCATTACGACCCACGTTGCGTGGGTTCGTGTGTTATCGCATCCTCAATCATCAACAATCTTGTATGGCATGACAAACAATTATCCTATGATGAAATAAAGAATATCACTCAAAGATACGATGAGCGGATACTCGAATGGGTTGATGCCGCATATAACAGTTCTGAAATATCCATGCTTGATTTGGATGAGACATATTCTATTGGGTACACACTGCGTACACTTTCGGCGGCGTTATGGTGCTATTGGCACGCGAAGTCATTTGAAGATGGACTGCTGTCGGTTGTCAATGAAGGTGGTGATGCCGACACAAACGGAGCAATTGCCGGTGCCATACTCGGTGCCAAATTCGGTTATTCTTCTATCCCATCTTATTATATCAACAATCTTCATCGGCAAGCTGAGTATCATAAGGTTGTAACTTCATTTATCAACGAAGTGAACCATGAGTAAGCATAATAACAGTTTCTTTCGTTCTATTATTAGACGCAGAATATCTGAATATAGCACTCCCTTTGCCGCCTGTGGCGGCCGAAATTTTGAGCGAAATACGGCGTGGCGACTTCATCACGAGGTCGTCACGCCATGCTGATTGACTATGGCAGGTCAATTATTTCTTATTGTTTAGCCATTGGTCGCGGCGTTGTCTGCACTCTTTGAGTGTACCAGCCACGCAGGAGAATAGTTCTCCATTGGTGTGGCGGTAATCGTATTGATAGTGTTTCTTTCGCCGTGTGCGGTAGCCGGTATAAAACACCTCGTATTGTTCGGTGCCGGGAGTGGTGGTTGTGCTTACTCCGTGGGCGGTCATTTTCGTTGTCATAGTATCTCGGTTTTAGTATTCTACAATCAGTATCCGATACTCAAATGTTATATCGGGGTTGGTTATCTTCCTTTGTTTCAGCCATAGGTGGTGGCTGCCGTAGCCATAGACGAAGTATCGGTCAAGGTCGTACTTGTCGGCAAAGTCGGCTAATATCTGCCGTAGCGTTTCCTCGCTGTCAGCATAGAGAATGTGATTTACAAACTCTATGATGATTTCGGCTATCTTGTCATCAAAAATGATAGTCGGATGTTCAAATGTTACTTTCATAACAGGTGGTTTTTATGACCTGCGCCATTGCTGACGCAGGTCGGATTAAACATTATGCGGTCATTCTTTCCTTGATAAGTCGGGCGTTTGAGTTCACAAGGTCGATGATGCGCTTGTGGTACTCGGTGTCCTTGTTATATTTGCCGTGGCATTGCACCACTTTGAGGGTCTGCAAGTCAACCTCTACCGTCTCTATTATGGTATCGCCAATCCTTGCCGACAATACCAGCGTGTTCTTTTTAAGGTAGTAGGACGATGAGAATACGCAGATGTGCTGTGTGTTACCCTCCTGGCAGTATTCCTCTATACTCTCAAGCACCTTTACCGATATTTCATTGTCGGAGATTACCAAACCGAAGAACTTGGATTTTTGAGCCTTGAACTGTTCTTCGTTCTCTTTCTCTCGGAGCAGTCTTTCCTCGGTTCTTCTGCGCTCGGCTTCCTCACGCTCCCTTCTGCGTCTGTCCTCTATCATTCGGCTTAGTCTGTCGTGCGCCTCTATGAAATCTTCGGGGCAGATATTCTTTGGATTGCGTAGGTCTTTGCCGAGGTTTTTCAGCATCCGCAGATAGTCGCACCACATTCCGATGTTGTTGATATGATAGCGGTGGCGTTTGGCGATAAGGTACGATGCCCAAAATTCATCCGCATTGCAGGGATTAGAAAGAAAGTATTTCATTTCCTCAATCTCTCTGGCTTTCATCAGCGTCTCCATTCTTGGGTCGGCAAGCAGAGCCTTGAAAAGTCTGACGGGGGATATTCCGTAGAAATCGCCCTTGAAGCCGTTGCGTTTGAGTTGAGGGATGACCGACATTCTCGGATAGACCTCACTCCATGCGACAACATCATCATACAGACTGTTGTGCGGGCGTATCTCCATATCGCTCCAATACGACCAGCAGTCGCAGTAATGGAAGGTAAACCCACGGAGCAGAGCCATATCGGTAACTTTGCCGTCGGGAGAAATCCACCTTTGTACGACCTCCTGACAATAGAGTTGCCTGACCTCTCCCTTACGGCTTTCGCTCGTTATCTGCGTCACACGGATTACTTGAAAACCCTTGTGTGCCGTTATGACGCTGAAATATGCGGTTTCCTTATGGGTGCGTTTGCGGGTGTCCTTCACTTTCAGTTCAGCTCCGCAGTGGGGGCATTTGCAACCTGCGACAGTGTCGCAAAGATTGCCTTTCTGACCCTTCCAAACGTGTCCGCAGTCGGAGCAGGTCATTGTTCCGCTATTTGTGCGATAGGCGAAATGCTCAAAGCAGTGGCGGTATGCCCAACGCTCTTGTGCCTCGGTTATGGGTCGCAGTGTGGCGGATAGCCCTGCCACTTGCTTTTGTAATGCTGTCTTGGGTTTCATAGCCGTAATGTTTTAGAAATCGAATAGACTGGGTTGTTCAACTTGGGGTTTCTTCTCGGAGGCTTTCTTCGGTTGGATAGGTCTGCGCATTTTAGCCATTTCCTCGTCACGGAGTTTATTGATGGCGTCCTGCCGTGCCTGTTCCTTTTCTTCTTCGGTAAGTTCTACCGTATGGTTCACTACCACTTGGCAGTTGATAGGCTTGCCGACCTCTATCTCGTTTTCTTCATAGTAATGGACTGCCATTCCGAAGATTTCATCGTCTGCAAAGCCGTTACAACCGCTTTTCTGCACTTGGCTGATGATATAGGTACAGCAGTCGGAAACCGATTTGGACGGATTGGCGTACTTGACTGCGAACAGAGCGTCATTCTCCGCCATTGTTTCAAGATAAGTCTTGATTGTGTCTTGGAACGATTGTGTTCCTTTCATCGTGTTGCTTGCCATAGTCGTAAATGTTTTAGAGTGTAGTTATTATCCAATAGATTATCCCTAATGCGGAGAGGATTGAGATTATCCAACCTATGCCTCGGAATATTCTTTTAATCAGCCAACCGATAGTCAGACCAACGATTGCTCCGATGACAATCAGTATCACTTTCGCCACCTTTGCAACCGCCTTGCTTATGCGGTAATGATAGGAGGATTGGCGAGCTTGCCTTGACCTATTTATATGTTGTTCTGTGGCTTTCATATCGGTGGGGGCTTTTTTTTAACCTCATGCGTCCAAAGACAGTGTGGTTGTTTGAGTTGCTTGACACCTGAAAGGCGTGTGGCACAAAAGAAGGGATGTTCACGGCAAGACGGAAAAATACTACTCGCAGAGTGGAGATTTTTCCGGATCGACGCGAATGTTCCTTTGCCACACGTTTATTTTGGCAAGCGACTCCAACTGACCCACAAGACTCAGGTACGCATCAGATGAAAATGGCCTCCCCGATATTCAGGAAAGCCACAGGACAACATTGAAATCCAAAATGCCGTACTTTGCTGAACGGCATTATAATGATAATCGGGGAAACAAGAAAATGGCAGTAAGGAAAAAGAAAGTAAAAGAGATGGCAGCGCAATCCCGGAACAGGATAATGTCCGGCATTAGTTCAAGCCGGAGGGCAGCGCAGGCGCAGGACAAATGACGGTCTTTATCCCCGTGGATTGAGTCCCCGCGGAACACGGAATGGCCGTGTTCAGTCGTAAGATGCGGACAACCGTCCCCGGTTGCACATCTTTCGGCGACACGGCTATTCGATGTCCAGCATCGCAGTGAGGCAATATAGAAATTCGGAACCGTCCTGTCAAGGACAACAATAAGGCAATAAGAAAAAGAATGGAGTATGCAATCTCGGAACAGGATAATGTCCGGCATTTGTTCAAGCCGTAGAGCAGCGAAAGCGCAGGGCAAATGACGGTCTTTATCCCCGTGGATTGAATTACCTGCGGGACATGGAATGACTGTGTTAAGTCGTAAGATGTGAACAACCGTCCCCGGTTGCACATCTTTCGGCGACACGGATATTCGATGTCCAACATCGCAGCGAAGTCCAGCGAAGTATATTTCAGATTCAGTCATCTGACATTATTAAGTATCAAAAATTATGCGTTTTTGTGTGCAAAATTACGAATTGGATTTACGGCTACTTCATAATGATGCCGATTATGGTAGTGCGAGAGGTGTACTTTTCGGTGTTGGCATAGGAAAAAACAGGCAAATCACGACAGTTAAAAATCCTTAACGCAAACCAAAAATCCAAAATTCAATTTACTCGGCTTTCCGTCAACTTCCACAAAAGTACACGATTAGTACCCACGCCTCTCCAAACCCCTCTGAAAATCACCGAGTTTGCCCAAATCAGAAAAAATTTGTAATTTTGCATGTCGTCCAGACGGCATGATGCCGTAGCGGCCGGCGGGGTGCTCGTGGCGAGCTGTCCCTCCGCGGCCGTGAGGCCATTGGACAGGTATTTTTAAGGGTTGACGCAACGATAGCGTTTTTAAACACGTGCAATTGATGAAAAAGGTAAAAGAAAAACTTTACGGACTCATAGGGTATCCGTTGGGCCATTCGTTCTCACAGAATTATTTCAACAGCAAATTCGAGGCGGAAGGCATCAACGCACGCTACATGAATTTCGAACTGCCCGACATCGGCGACCTGATGGAGGTGCTGTCTGAACATACGAACCTCGACGGCCTCAATGTGACAATCCCATATAAGGAGCAGGTGATGGCTTATCTCGACGACATCGACCCTGTGGCCCAACGTATCGGAGCCGTAAATGTGATTCAGATTTTGCGCGGCAAGTCCGACAGCGATTTGCGCCTTGTCGGCTTCAACAGCGATATCGCCGGCTTCACCAACTCAATCCGTCCGTTTCTGCGCCCGTATCATAAGGCCGCTCTCGTACTCGGCACCGGAGGAGCCTCCAAGGCCATCTGCTGCGGCCTTGAAGACCTCGGCATAAAGCCCCAGCTCGTGTCGCGCACGCCGCGCGAGGGTATTATAGGCTATTCCGACCTTACCCCCGAGGTGATGGAGAGCCACAAGGTGATAGTCAACACCACACCGCTGGGTATGTATCCTCATGTCGACGAATGTCCCGACATTCCCTATGATTGTCTCACTCCCGAGCATCTCTGCTACGACCTTCTCTACAACCCTGACGTGACGCTCTTCATGAAACGTGCCGCCGAGCATGGCGCCGTGGTGAAAAACGGTCTGGAAATGCTTCTGCTTCAGGCATTCGAATCGTGGGAAATCTGGACCGCGCGAAAATAATCTGCAAATAATACAGCCAGTCAAAAAACTTACAACAGTCGCAATGAACAACTTAGGACGCTATGTCTACATCCTCGCTATCCTGCTGATTGCCTTTCCCTTTCAGGTATTCGGCGTATCTGATTTCATAACTCCCGCGCTTGCGCTTTTCGCCGGACTCGTGTTCGCGCTGATATTTCCCATGCCGTTTCCGAAATTCAATAAGAAAGGCTCGAAATATCTTCTTCAGGCTTCGGTGGTCGGACTTGGATTCGGCATGAACGTCGTCACGGCGCTGAAAAGCGGCTCCGAAGGAATGATGTTCACCATCGTGTCGGTAATCGGCGTGATGGCGTTCGGCATTCTGATAGGAATCTGGATGCATCTCAACCGCAAGACGGCCTATCTGATTTCGTCGGGTACGGCGATATGCGGCGGAAGCGCTATCGCTGCCGTCGGCCCGGTTCTGAAGGCCGACGACCACGAAATGGCCGTTTCGCTGGGCGTAATCTTCATACTCAACGCCATAGCGCTATTCATCTTTCCTCCGATAGGCCACTATTTCGGGATGACTCAGGCGCAGTTCGGAACCTGGGCCGCCATTGCAATCCACGACACTTCGTCGGTGGTCGGAGCCGGCGACGCCTATGGGGCGGAGGCCTGCCAGATTGCGACGCTCATAAAGTGCACGCGCGCATTGTGGATTATTCCGCTCGCGTTTGCCACGATGTTTATCTTCCGCGATAAGAAAGGAAGTAAGATCAGCATCCCCTGGTTTATCTTCCTTTTCGTAGCTGCTATGGTAGTAAACACCTATTGCGGTATCCCTTCGGCCGTAAGCGATACAATTGTCTATATCTCGAAGAAAGCCCTTGTAGTTACCCTTTTCTTTATCGGAGCAGGACTTTCGGTCGGTATGGTGAAAAAAGTCGGTATCCGGCCGCTTCTACTGGCCATACTCCTGTGGATTATCATCGGTGTGTCGAGCTTTATGGTAGTGATGAACACTATCGACTGATCCGGCAGCTCCGTATCCATTCTCAACCTCTCTCAAACCATTGAATTCAGCCGGAAATGAGCGTCAGGCGCCCCATATTGCCATCGATGCCGGCCCTCGGTGCCCTCGCGGCGCTGGTGGCCGGCATTTTAGCGGGATACTTTACCGGGAGTGCGACGGTCTGGCTGACCGTGGGCACCGTGGCAGCTACGCTAATCGCTTACGTGGCCGGTCGGCGCCGCATTGCCGCGCTCGGGCTGTTCGCCGTGCTCGGGATGGCGGCGTATACGCTTGCACGGCCTCCACGGGTCGACATCCCGGAGACAGGCATTACGGTTGCGGTGACGGCGCATGTGGCCCACGCGCGGCAGAACGAGCTTAACCAGCGGCTTGTGCTCGAAGTGGAAGAGGGAGCATGGAAGGGAGTCCGCCTGTTAGTCTATAGTCATGCACTCACACCGGTAGTAGGACGTGGCGACCGCATTTCCGCACAATTGCATCTGATGCCGCCCGATGTCGGTTTCAAGGTGCCCGACGAGTTTTCCATGGCCCCATACTGCCGAACACACCACATTGCGGCGATAGCCCACTGCGGTGAGGGGGCCATCAGGGATGTGGGGTATGCTCCGGATTGGTCGGACCGACTGAGTGCTTGGCGCGAAAAAATCGCAGACTTCATATTTTACCGCACTGGCCTGCGGCCGGACACGGCCGAGATGTTATGCGCGCTGCTGACGGGATGCGACGACTTTCTCGACGAAAATATCCGTGCGGAATACACCACTGCAGGGCTTGCCCATGTGCTTGCTCTCAGCGGTACCCACCTCGCCGTCATAGCTATGATTCTCGGTCTGCTTCTGATTCCCCTGCGCATGGTGGAGCACCGGAGGGCTGCTGGAGCGGTGCTTCTTGCGTGTATGTGGGGATATGTGGCGCTCACGGGAGCCTCGCCCTCGGTGGTCAGAGCCTGTCTGATGGTGTCGATTGTGGCGTTTGGCCGATTCGCCTCCATGTCTGGCAACCCGCTCAACAGTCTGTGTGTAGCCGGTATTCTTATCCTGATTTTTAATCCCGAGGCACTTTTCATGCCCGGTTTTCAGCTTTCGTTTGCGGCCGTGGGCGCCATTCTGATGTTTGGCGCGAAAATCCGCGATCTCGGCGGCCGCAGTCAGTGGGGGCGCTTGCTGCTGGGGTGGGGAGGTGTCTGCGTTGCCGCTGTGGCAGGCACAGCTTTGATTTCCGCATGGCATTTCCATGAGTTCCCGCTGCTTTTTCTCGCCTCCAATCTGCCGGTCGGGCTGCTCCTCCCCTGGTTCATGGGTCTGGGGATGCTTAAGATGGCCTTTGCCGTCGCGGGTATCCACGCCGCGTGGCTTGCTGGAACGCTTAACGCCATTTACGACGTGATGACCGCCACGGCGCAATGGGTGGGAGACCTGGGATTCTCGTCAGTCAAAGGGTTGTATTTCAGTGCGTGGTGGCTGGTGCCATATTTCCTGGCGTTGATTCTGCTGTGGCTCGCGTGGGAACAGCGACGCCTCCTTCCGGCAATAGGAGCGGGCTTCGTCGCGGTCGTCGCGGTCATCGTCTCACTTCTTATTCCCGATGTGGAACGAGACACCGAAAGCTACGCGATTTACGATTATTACGCCACGACTTTGCTGTTGCGCGACGGCCGGGAGGTCTGGTTTGTGACCGATGCCCCGGAAAAATACCATCAGTCGCTGATAGAGCGCACCTCTATCCGTCTCGACAAGTATTACTCGCGCAGAGGGGTCGATTCCGTGAGGGTGGTGAGCAGACTCAGGCATCCTTACTTCCGGGCCGACGGAAAGCGGTGGACTACATCAGGAAGTGAGGTAGTGCTTCTCAACGCCGACTGGCGTCAACTTTCCGACAATGACATCAGGACGGCTATTGCACGCGTCAGCGGTGGTAAACTCATACTGCTGGTTACTACCGGCTTCCGTGGTGATTTGCCGAAAATATGCCGTATGAGCGGAGCCGACCGCATAGCCATATCGCGGCGGCTCTCGGGGGAACGGCGTGAAAAACTGGCTGAGGCGCTGGCATCCGAAGGAATACCATTTGTCATCGGGCTTGAAGGTGAACTTTGAAGGGGGAGGCGCTCCGGGAGTCTTATAGGCCGAGACTGCTTAGACCGCTCCGGAAGTGAGGCGAATCATATTCCTCCCGGTCGACGATTCGGCCGGCATACTCTACAAGATCAATATCGATTATTATCTTTCCCTCTGCCTTATCGGCGGGCGTGCGGCCGCGTTTACGTTCATATGCTTTGAATTTCGACTCCAGAACGGCGCAGTCGAAGGCAGTTGTACCATAAACTACCGCGTTGAGATATGTGCCTGCGGCGGTTGTGCCGTCGGGGGCTTCGGTCGGCGTCTCATATGGAGTTGTCTCCACCCCCGCAGGCATGAATCTACGCAGCCATACCAGGGCGCGGGAAACCTCCTCCGCACGGTTCTCGACATTGCTGCCGATGCTTATCGTGATGCTTTTCAATGCCATTGCTCTCGGGGTATCGGTTCAGATATTCTGGTCGACGCCGCGCATGCTCAGGGCTATGCGTCCGCGGCGGATGTCGATGTCTACGACTTTCACCATCACGTGCTGGTTTAGTTTCAGTACCTGCGACGGATGACCGACGCGCTTCCCTTCGGCGAGCTGCGATATGTGTATCAGTCCGCTCTTGTGAATGCCCAGATCCACGAAGGCACCGAAATCCGTTATGTTGTTGACGATTCCGGGAAGTATCATCCCCTCGCGCAGGTCGTTGATGTCGGAAATCGACTCGTCGAAACTGAATGAAGATGCCTTTTGGCGCGGGTCGCGGCCGGGCTTCTCAAGTTCGGAGATTATGTCGGCGAGTGTCTCCACCCCGGTATCTGCATCCGTGTAGGCCGCGATGTCAACGCCCTTGATTGCCGCGGGTGAATGGATGAAGTCGTCGAGCGGCATCCCGGCGTCGGCTGCCATGCGAGCCACAAGCGGATAGCGCTCGGGATGTACGGCAGTATTGTCGAGAATGTTTTTTCCGGTTGGCACGCGAAGAAAGCCGGCCGCCTGCTCGAATGCTTTCGGGCCCATGCGCGGCACTTTCCTGATGGCTTCGCGCGAGGGAAAGTCACCATGCTCGGCTCGGTAGGCCACGATGTTGGAGGCGAGAGTGTCGCCGATGCCCGATACGTAGGCAAGCAGTTCGCGCGACGCGGTGTTCACGTCGATGCCTACGGAGTTGACGCATGAGGCAACGGTCATATCGAGGCTTGCCTTGAGCTTGGTCTGGTCGACATCGTGCTGATACTGGCCCACGCCGATGGCTTTCGGGTCGATTTTTACGAGTTCAGCCAGAGGATCCATGAGTCGGCGCCCTATGGAGACGGCTCCGCGCACGGTGACGTCGTGGTCGGGGAATTCCTTGCGCGCCAGGGCGGAGGCCGAGTAGACCGATGCTCCATTTTCGTTTACCACGAAAATCTCCACTTCGCGGGGATAACGCAGCGATTTCAGAAACCGCTCGGTCTCGCGGCTGGCGGTGCTGTTGCCAAGCGAGATCGCCTCGATGTGGTAGCGGGCCACAAGGTGCAGAACCGTTTTTGACGCACCTTCGATGTCGGAGGCGGGAGGGGTGGGATATATTACGTCGTGGGCGAGCAGATTGCCGTTGGCGTCGAGACATACCACTTTGCATCCTGTGCGGAAACCGGGGTCGACACCCATGATGCGTTTTGATCCGAGAGGAGCGGACAGCAGAAGCTGACGCAGATTGTCGGCGAATGTGTCGATGGCTGCCGAGTCGGCGCGGAGTTTCGCCTCGGCGGCGAATTCATTTTCGATAGCAGGACGCGTAAGGCGCCGGTAAGCGTCGTCGACGGCGTCGAGAATCACATCCTGACATTCCTCCGAGCCGTTTGGCTTGAGAAATATGGGGTAGAGGCGGCCGAGGGTGCGCTCGTCGTCGACATCGATGCTCACTTTCAGAATTCCTTCGGCTTCGCCACGCCGCATAGCGAGGTAGGCATGCGAGCCAACGCGCCGCAGGGGTGTGGAAAAATCGAAATAGTTGGCGTAGTTCGCTCCTTCATCCTCTTTCCCTTTCACCGCTTTGGATGATATTACGGCGAAGCGGCGGAACTGGTCGCGCACGCGCGAGCGGGCCGCCTCCGATTCGTTCACCCACTCGGCTATGATGTCGCGGGCTCCCTTTATGGCTTCGTCGGCGGTAGCGACTTTCTCGCCGGTGAATTTTGCGGCTGCCCGGCCTACGTCGGGCGTGCGCTGAGCCATGATGATTTTGGCAAGCGGTTCCAGACCGGTTTCGCGGGCCATCTGGGCGCGTGTGCGTCGTTTCGGTTTGTAGGGGAGATAGATGTCCTCGAGTTCCGAGGAGTTGAGCGTGGCGAGGATACGTTCCTCGAGTTCGGGTGTGAGTTTCTCCTGGCTGCGTATGGTTTCGAGGATATATGCGCGGCGCTTTTCGAGTTCGGCAAGTTCGGCCGCGCGCTGCTCGATGCGGAAAATCGCCACCTCGTCCATATTGCCGGTGGCTTCCTTCCGGTATCGGCTGATGAACGGGATTGTAGCGCCATCGGCAAGAAGGTTGATGACGGCCGTGACGTGGGCCGGATTCAGTCCGAGTTCCCGGGCAATTATGGCGTCGGGCGTGGTGGCGTTTTGCATGGATGAGGAGTATAAGGAAAATCAGCGCGAACGCAGCGTGATTAGTGTGATTTCGGGAGTAGCGCCCATGCGCATGGGAATGCCTACGGTTCCGGCGCCGATGTTTACGTACAGGTGGCGTCTACCGGTGGAATCGGAATATAGGCCGCCCCACGTGGGATAACGCCAGGCTGCGGGGGATATGCCGCCCAGCTCAATCTGCATGGCGTGTGTGTGGCCCGAAAGAGTAAGGGCTACGTTGGCGTCAGGGGCGGCGGCGATGGAATCGACCCAATGCTGAGGATTGTGTGTCAGCAGGATTTTCGAGTTGGAGTCGGAAAGCGCGGGATATGCTATGGAAAGAGAACCATAGATGGTGAATGGCGGGTCGCCGATGTTCTCCACTCCGATCAGGGCAATTGAATCGTTGCCGCGTCGAAGCCATTCCGTTTCGTTGAGGAGCAGGCGCATGGGCGTGTGCCCGTAGAGGTCGTAGAGGCGCTGCATGTTGTCGGCCTTCCGGGCAGGGGAGGGCCAGTCGAGATAGTCGCCGTAGTCATGGTTGCCGAGAATGGCGTAGACGCCCATCGGTGCATCGAGGCGGCTCAGGGGGCCGATGAATGGCTTCATCTCGTCGGAGCGGCGGTTTACGATGTCGCCGGTGAACACGATAACATCCGCGTGGAGCGCGTTGATGCGGTCCACAAGGTCCGCGACGAACGTCGTGTCGGAGCCGAATGTGCCGGTATGGAGGTCTGAAAATTGAGCAATCGTCATTCCATCGAATGCCGGGGGAAGATTTTCCACCCGTACTTCAACATGGCGCACATCGATACGGTAGCGATTTATCAGCGCTCCCCACCACATGGCTGCAAATAGAATCGCACTCAATCCGATGCCGGCTTTTGTAAGCCAGTGCAGGCGGTCGCGTCGGAAGAGCCGAGGCGCTGAGGCTATCAGGTCGACAATCACCCCGACGTATTTCGAGGCGTAGACGCTGAGCCATGCGAAAAGCGTCCACATTTTTATGGCCAGGGTCTGCTCCGAACCGAAGCGGGCCGGCAGACACATGGCCACAACCATCAGTGCCACAAGCGCGATTGAACTCCATAGAGTAAGGCGGCTCCATAGCGGGCTTTTGCATCTGCGGCGCGTCTGCACGTAGACATAAGCGTCGGCAATGATGCCGACACAAAGCAGAACGGCGAGAGCAAGCAGAGGGGCACGCATGGAGGGGAGGAGAATCAGATGTGGGAGGGGTGGAGCGCGGCGAGCTTGTTGCGCAACGGGTTGGCATACATGCGCATGATCTGGTCGCGCATGAATTCGCGCTCTTCGGCCGAAACGTCGGGAAGGTCAACCTTGTCGAGCTGCGACTCGATATAGCTGTTGAACGCCTCCACTTCGGCCGGGGAATACTCTGAGGCGAAGCGGCTGCCACCTTCCACCCGGTCGAATGCAATGTAGTTGACCGGATAAATGCGGTAGTTGCGGTGGATTTCGGAATCGATAATGGCGCATACGCGGTGAACGACCTCCACCTTGTCGGGGTTCTCTGCCATGGACTCCAGCTGCGGATTGATACACGGGCAGAAGGCGAAATTAACGCGGCCCTTGTACTGAAGGATGCCCGTCTCCATGCTGAACAGGTCGTCGCGCTGCGATTTCTTGAATTCCGGGTCGCGGCGGCGCGCAAGGAATTCGCGGGCCTTCAGATAATCGTTGGGGTCGTATTCGTAGGATATGGACAGAGGAGTAATGTTCAGCCCCATCAGCCGCTCGGCCATGAATTCGGAGTCGCCGCTGAGAGCGAGCATTTTGATTACACTCTCCTGGGTAAGGTCGTTGGAATCCTTCGCGCGCCCCTCGCGCTGGGCGAGCCATACCGACTGGTGTTTCTCGCCGATGCAGTAGCGGATGTAGCCCGAGAGCTGCTTTGCGGCTTCAAGAGCTTTGGTAAGGCGCAGATTGCGCTTTACGATGATGCCCTTGTTAAGCCTTACGAGGTTCTCAATCCAGGGGTAGATAAGCAGATTGTCGCCGAGAGCAACCTCCTGTGCGGGAAGTCCGTGGCGAATCATCACAAGGCCGAGAAACGATGCGTCGAGCACTATGTCGCGGTGGTTGGAAATGAACAGCGCGTTGTGGCCGGGGCAGATGTTCGCTTCACCGCTCTCGCTTACGCCGGCGGTGGTCTTGCGCTCGAGCAGTTCGAGAATGCCGAGCATCACCGTGTGCTGGAACTCGTCTTTGCCGCGCAGGGCGGTGAGCTGCGATACCAGCGAGGGGTAGTCGGCGTCGGGCATTACGTACTTTATGGCGTTTTCAAAGCCGGGTTCAGCCACGAGCTGCTTCATGTGGCTTTGAAATTCACTGTCGTCGTAAGGGGCTATATCTTGAAATTCTTCCTTCATAACTTGCAGGTGCAATTTGTGGCAAATTTACAAATACCCTGCCAAATCTTAAAAACTTCACGACCCTTTTAGGTTAATTTAATAATGTGCAAAGAGGGCCGTGAACTGTGCAATATGAGGTCAGAATGTTGATATAAGCCGGTTTACTGCTCTGCGTAGGAGAGCACGGTGGGACTCTCGACGTCCACGCCGAACTCTTTGGCACGTGCCATTATGGCACGGGCAAGGCGCGGTTTGAGTTCTTCGGGACAATAGCGGAAATATGCTTCGGCAGCACGCACATGGGCGGCGTCGGGCATGGGGTACTCGCGGCGCTCGGGAAGTCCGAATACTGAATCTGGAAGTTCTTTTTTCTCTTCGTAGGAAATACGGTCGGTCATGGCGATGGAATGTTTAATTGTTTTTACAGAGATTAAACAATCCGTCGGCGCCGATGGTTTGGTGCAGTATGTCCGAATCAGATGGTGAGCACAAACGTCTCCAGCCAGATGCACACCATGCCGGCTATATATCCCAGGAAGGCCATCCACGTGATTTTCTTTGCGTACCAGAGGAAGGGAATCTTCTCGATGCCCATGGCCACAACGCCGGCGGCCGAGCCGATGATGAGCATGGAGCCTCCCACGCCGGCGCAGAATGTAAGCAGGTGCCAGAACAGGCCGTCCTCCACGAAATAGGCTGCGTAGGCCGGATTGGCGGCAGCGGCGATCATGTCGGGCGTCATTACGGGATACATGTTCATACAGGCGGCTACCAAGGGTACATTGTCGACAATCGACGAGAGCACGCCTATCACACCGTTGATGATGTATGGCTGATGGAATGTCGAGTCGAGCCACATGGCCAGATGGTTGAGGATTCCGGCTTGCTGGAGGGCACCGACCGAAAGAAGGATGCCGAGGAAGAAGAGGATGGTCGACATATCGATATGGCGCACTACCTGCGATATGCGGCCCTCGATTTTACCGTCGAGGCGGTAGCGGCGCACGATTATCTCGGTGAGAAGCCACAGAAGGCCGAGCGAAATCAGAATGCCCATGTAGGGAGGGAGATGTGTGATTGACTTGAACAGGGGCACGAACAGCAGGCCGGCCACGCCGCAGACCAGGATAAGGATGGAGATTCTGCCGTGGTGGCGGCTCATCTCGTAGCCGATACGTTGGTCGATGGCGTTGAGCTGCTCCATCGGCTCGTTCTTGATGGCGCGCGAGGCGATGAATGTCGGTATCACCACTGAGATGAGCGAGGGAAGAATCAGATTGACGATAAGGCTTACCGACGATACGTAGTTCTTCATCCACAACATAATCGTGGTTATGTCGCCGATGGGCGACCATGCGCCGCCCGAGTTGGCCGCCAGGACGATGACGCATGCAAAGAGCCAGCGCTCCTTCTGGTTGGAGAGCATCCGCCGGAGCATCATCACCATGATGATGGTGGTGGTCATATTGTCGAGTATGCTCGAAAGGAAAAACGCCACGAAGGCAAGCACCCACATCAGGCCGCGCTTGTTTTTCGCGTTTATATGCCTTACGATGATGTTGAAGCCTCCATAACGGTCGATAAGCTCCACTATGGTCATGGCGCCGATGAGGAACACCACTATCTCGCACGTGTCGCCCAAAGCAATGATTAAATCTTCCGAGAGATTGGGGTCGTGGCCGCCCATGGCATAGACTGCCCAGAGCAGGCCGCACATCATCAGTGCGAATGTGGCTTTGTTGATGTTAATTACGTGCTCGAGGGCTATCATGAGATAGCCCGCCACGAAGAGCGCAATCATCAGCGTAATCATCGGGATAGCGGGTAAATATTGCCGTGCCGGGGGCGCGGCGCGGCGGTTGAAACGGTTTGGATTGAATTTTACAGTATCGCAAATATACGATTAATTAGCGAAAAATTTCCGTAATTATTCTAGATGCGACGTAAATGCCAATTTCTTATCCGATTTGCCAAGTGCAGTCCCGATGATATACCGGAGGAGGGGCCCGGAGTCTTTTGAGCCGTCAGTCAATGCGCCTGATTGAGGCGCCGAGTGCGTTGAGGCGCTCGTCGATATTTTCATATCCGCGATCAATCTGTTCGATATTGCCTATTGTGCTGGTGCCTTTGGCCGACATCGCCGCAAGGAGCAGGGCGATACCCGCGCGGATGTCGGGCGAGCTCATATTGTTGGCGCGGAGGGTGAACTTATGGTCGTGGCCGATGACCACGGCACGGTGGGGGTCGCACAGAAGTATCTGGGCGCCCATGTCTATGAGACTGTCGACAAAGAAGAGGCGGCTCTCGAACATTTTCTGGTGGATAAGCACACTGCCGCGGCACTGCGTGGCCACTACGAGCATCACGCTGAGAAGGTCGGGGGTGAGGCCGGGCCATGGAGCGTCGGCTATGTTCATGATTGAACCGTCGAGCGAAGTCTCGATGATATAACTTTCCTGGGCAGGCACGTAGATGTCGTCGCCTCGCTGCTCCAGGCGGATACCGAGCCGGCGGAAGCTCTCGGGGATAATGCCGAGATTGCGGTAGCTCACGTTCTTTATGGTGAGCTCGCTGCGCGTGATGGCTGCCATGCCGATGAAGCTGCCAACCTCAATCATATCCGGGAGAATCGTATGCCGGATTTCAGGTCCGTGCTCGCGCCATAGGTCGGATTGGCCGTCGACGGTGAGCAGATTCGAGCCTGTGCCGTATATGGTATAGCCGATTTTCTGCATGAGCGAGCAGAGTTGCTGCACGTAGGGCTCGCATGCAGCATTGTAGATAGTGGTTGAGCCTGTGGCGCACGCAGCGGCCATAAGGATGTTGGCCGTACCGGTCACGGAGGCTTCGTCGAGAAGCATGTAGCAACCCCTGAGATGTTTTTCCGGGATGGTCAGTAGGTATGCCTTGAGGGTTGGGTCATATTCGTAGCCGGCTCCGAGATTCATGAAGCCCTGGATGTGGGTGTCGACTTTGCGGCGCCCGATTTTGTCGCCTCCCGGTTTGGGGAAATATGCCTTCCCCATGCGGCCCAGCAGCGGGCCGACCACAAGCACCGATCCTCGCAGGCGTGCGCACCGCTTCACGAAATCCTCGCTCATGGCATATCCGGCATCGATATTCCGGGCACAGAAGGTGTAGAGTCCGCGCCGGTGGCGCGTGATTTCCACGCCGAGCATGCGCAGGAGCTCGATGAGGTTTTTGACGTCGCTTATTTCGGGCACATTGTCGATTGTTACCTCGCGCGATGTCAGCAATGTGGCGCTGATTACCTGCAAAGCTTCGTTTTTTGCACCCTGAGGTACGATTTCGCCGCTGAGCGGCCTGCCGCCTTCGATTATGAATGATGCCATGGATGGGTTGTGGATTTCAGTATGTGTTTTTATCCGATATGGATTACTTCGGGATGAAGCGTGACGCCGAAACGCTCGGCGACGCGATTGATTACAGCCTGCTCGAGAGCCACTACGTCGGCTCCGGTTGCCCGGCCGGTGGCGTTGACGATTACCAGCGGTTGCGCGGGCCAGAGAGCGGCCCCTCCGCGGGTGAGCGGTTTGCACCCGGCCTTGTCGATGAGCCATGCGGCCGAGAGCTTGACATCGCCGGAGTCGAGACGATGTCCGGGTATCGGAGCGTCGCTCTGCGCCTGAATACGCTCATATTCCGCGGGCGTGACAACAGGATTCTTGAAGAAGCTTCCGGCGCTTCCGGTCTGCGCGGGAGAGGGGAGTTTGGCGTCGCGCAGCGAGATGACTTCGCGGCGCAACATTTCGGGCGTGAGCCTCTGCGGGTCGGCGTCGCCGAAGGCTTTCTGGAGTGCAGCATAGCTTAGCACGGGCTTCGGAAGTGTGGATAACTCTACGACGGCCTCGTAGACGATGAGCGAACCCGTGCGGTCGAGATGCTTGAACATAGAGTCGCGGTAGCCATAGCTGCAATCGGCGTTGGATAGCGAAATGGTGCGCCCTGTGGCGGTGTCAAAGCAGCGTATTTCCACCGCCACATCTTTCCATTCGGTGCCGTAGGCCCCTACGTTCTGCACCGAGGCGCCCCCAACTTCGCCGGGGATGCCCGAGAGGTTTTCAATGCCCCAGAGCCCACGGGCGCAGGCTTCGCGGCAGAGGTCGTCGAGCGTTACTCCGGCACCTGCGGTGCAGACCACGCGGCCTTCAGTGTCGGGCGCGGAAAATTCCATGCGGGCAGAGCGGCAGTGAACCACCGTCCCGTCATAGTGCGGACTGACAAAAAGCATGTTGCTGCCGCCACCTATGGGAAGAACGTCGGCGAGCATCCCGCTTTCGTAAAGCGTGCCAAGGTCGTCGGCGTTGTCGTATTCAATCAAACGGCCACATCCGGCCTTGAGGCCGAATGTGGTCATTCGTGTAAGGTCGTAACCTTCGTGTATATCAATCATATCAACTGATGAGGGAGAGGGGGAGTGGCGGGCGTCAGCCGCCGAAATTGTCGTAGTGGATGTTGGCGGGATCTACGCCGAGCGAGTCAAGCATGCCGTTCACGGCCTTGCTCATCGGGCCGGGACCGCACATGTAGTATTCGATATCCTCGGGCGACTCGTGGTCCTTGAGGTATGTGTCGTAGATTACCTGATGCACGAATCCGGGGGTGTATTTCACTCCTGCGGCGTCGGCGGCAGGGTCGGGACGGTCGAGAGCCAGGTGGAACTTGAAGTTGGGGAACTCTTTCTCAAGCTGCAGGAAGTCGTCGAGATAGAATACTTCGTTGAGGGCGCGGGCGCCGTAGAAGTAGTTCATCTTGCGGTCGGTGGTCTTGAGCGTCTTGGTCATATGCATAATCTGCGCGCGCAGGGGGGCCATACCGGCGCCTCCGCCAATCCACATCATCTCGTTTTTGGTATCGAAAATCGGGTGGAAGTCGCCGTAGGGGCCGCTCATCAGCACTTTGTCGCCGGGCTTGAGGGTGAATATATAGCTTGATGCGATACCGGGGTTCACATCCATGAAGCCCACTTCTGGTTTCGGCTTGAACGGGGGAGTGGCGATGCGCACGGTGAGCATGAAGCGGTCGCCTTCGGCCGGATAGTTGGCCATGGAGTAGGCGCGGACCGTTGTCTCGGGGTTGACGCACTTGAGGTTGAACAGACCGAATTTCTCCCATGCCGGCAGATACTCCTTGCCAATCGAGGCTTTGTCGATGTCTTTGTCGTAATCGATAGAGAAGGGTGGAATCTTGATCTGAGCGTAGGAGCCGGGGATGAAGTTCATGTGCTCGCCTTCGGGGAGTGCCACTATAAATTCCTTGATGAATGTGGCGACATTGTTGTTCGACACCACGGTGCACTCGTATTCCTTGATGTCGAGCACTTCGGCCGGAACCTTGATGTCGAGGTCGCCCTTCACTTTCACCTGGCAGGCGAGTCGCCAGTTGTCTTTAATCTCCTTGCGGGTGAAATGTACGGCTTCGGTGGGGAGAATCTCGCCGCCACCTTCGGTGACGCGCACCTTGCACTGGCCGCAGCTGCCTTTGCCGCCGCAGGCCGAGGGGAGGAAAACGTTTTCGGTGGCCAGGGCCGAGAGAAGCGGACGCCCGGATTCGACGCTTACCTTGCGGTCGTCGTTGATGGTGACGGTCACTTTGCCCGAGCTGACCAGGAAGTGCTTGGCCACGAGGAGCACTATAACCAGCAGAAGGGTAATCACTAAGAAAATACCTATTCCCGACAGAAGGGTGGCGCCCATGGGCGACGTTGCGAGTGTAGTCATTCTGTTGTGTTGCTAATCAGATTTTGATGCCGAGGAAGCTCATGAAGGCGATGCCCATCAGAGCGCAGATTATGAAGGTGATGCCGATTCCGCGCAGCGGGGCCGGGACGTTGGAGTAGGAGGCCACGCGCTCGCGGATGGCGGCGATTGCCGAAATGGCCAGAAGCCAGCCGATACCCCAGCCGGCGCCGGCACATGTGGCGGTCCATACGCTGTCGAATCCGCGCTGCTGCATGAAGAGCGAACCGCCGAGAATGGCGCAGTTCACGGCTATAAGAGGCAGGAAGATGCCGAGCGACGCATAGAGCGACGGAGAATATTTCTCTACGGCCATCTCGACGAGCTGGGTCATCGATGCTATTACGGCGATGAACATGATGAGCGAGAGGAAGCTGAGGTCTACGTCGGCGAAATCAGGCCCGAGCCAGCTCAGTGCGCCTGCCTGGAGCACGTAGGTCTGGAGCAGGTAGTTGATCGGGAGGGTGATGACCAGCATGAAGGTTACGGCTACGCCCAGACCGAAGGCGGTCTTTACGTTTTTCGACACGGCCAGGAATGAGCACATGCCCAAAAAGTAGGCGAACACCATGTTGTCGACGAAAATCGACCGTATGAACAGATTCAGGTTTTCCATCTGCGGTAGATATATGTATTCTGTTGTCTTCTAAAGGGTAGGGTTTATGGCTCTGCCGCGGATTATTTCTCCTGCAGCTCCTTGTTGTGGGCGCGGTGTACCCAGATTATGCATGCCACCACGATGAGAGCCATGGGTGGGAGAATCATCAGGCCGTTGTTGGCGTAGCCGGCGTCGTAGAAGCATTGGGGAACCACCTGGAATCCCATCAGAGTGCCGCTGCCGAGCAGTTCGCGGAAGAAGGCCACTATTACGAGCACGAGCGAATAGCCGATGCCGTTGCCCACACCGTCGAGAAACGACGGCCAGGGCTTGTTGCCCATGGCAAAGGCCTCGAGGCGTCCCATCAGGATACAGTTGGTGATGATCAGCGACACGAATACCGAGAGCTGGCGGCTGACGTCGTAGGCGAATGCTATCAGCAGCTGGTTAACGATGATTACCAGGGCAGCCACCACCACGAGCTGCACGATGATGCGGATGTTGGTGGGGATGGTGTTGCGCAGCAGTGATATAATCACGTTGGAGAAGGCAAGCACGGCGATTACCGAGATACCCATCACCAGCGCCGGCTCAAGTTTGGCCGTTACCGCCAGCGCGGAGCAGATGCCGAGCACCTGTACCACTACGGGGTTGTCCTTCGAGAAGGGGTTGAAGAAAATATCCTTGTTTTTGATTTTTTCTGCCATGACAGGGAGAATTCAAAATGTGTGAAATCAACTTATTGATTATGTGTGGATCCGGCGCTTCAGCGGGCAGCCTTTTCGAGGTAAGCGCGGTAGGGGCTGAGGCAGTCGCCGAGCATGGCGCTTACACCCTTGGAGGTGATAGTGCCTCCGGAGATGCCGTCGACGTAGTCGGCGTCGCCTTCGGGTTTCATCCCTTTCTTCACGACCTCGACAGGGAGGAACTGGCCGCTTTTGAAAATTTCTTTTCCTTCAAACTGGTCGGTGAATGCCGGTTTTGTGATCTCGGCGCCCAGTCCCGGGGTCTCTCCCTGATGGTCAAAGAAGGCGCCGTAGATGGTTGTACCGTCGCTGTCGATTGCCACATACCCCCAGATCGGGCCCCAGAGGCCCATACCGGCGAGCGGAAGCACATATTTGGTGGCTCCGTCGGCCATAGTGCAGACATACACGGGGAGCTTGCGCTTAGCTGCCGGCTTTTTGGCCTCGGCGGCCACGTCGACGGCGAATGCCTCGTTGCCTGCGGCTACGATGTTGCCCTCGGTATCGACAATCAGTTGCGAGGTTACGGTGGTGTTGAAGGTCTCGACTACGTCGGAGCGGTCGGTAGCCACATGGACCGACATGAGAATCTGCCTCATCTTGTCGGCGTCGGCATTCTCCTGCTGGCGGCTTTTAAGCCCCATGGCGGTGAATGCCAGGGCGGCTCCCACCACAATCACCATTACGGTGATGTAGACTATGGTGTAGACGTTGCTTTGCTTGTTGATCATATCGTGGTTATGATGATTGTCTGTTCAAATTCTTCGGGTTGGTGCTCAGCGTTTCACGCGGCTCAGACGGCGACGCACGTTGGATTCTACCACGCAGTAGTCGATAAGCGGAGCAAGCGCGTTCATAAGCAGCACGGCCAGCATGGCTCCTTCGGGATAACCGGTATTGTAGGTGCGGATGATTATTGCGATAGCGCCTACCAGGAAACCATAGATGTATTTGCCGGTGTTTGTGCGGCATGCCGTCACGGGGTCGGGGGCCATGAACACGGCTGCGAAGGCGAATCCGCCGAGGCAGAGCTGATCGGCCACCGAGAGGAAGGATGCCGGATAGGTGGGCGTTGCGAATGCGTTGGCAATCAGCGCCATGACGGCGCCTCCGGCGAATACCGACAGGATGATGCGCCAGCTGGCTATGCCGGTGAGCAGCAGGATAGCCGCGCCCACGAGGATGAACAGCGTGGAGGTTTCAGCAAACGAGCCGGGCATCAGGCCGAGAAACATCTGCCAGGTGGTGAGCGGTTCGTTGGTGAGGGTGGTCATCGCCTGGGCAACCTCGGCATGCGAGCCAACGGTAGCCGATGCCAGCTGACCCAGCGGGGTGGCGCCGGTGAAGCCGTCGGGAGCGTGGCCTCCGAAGCCGAGCATCGGGCTGAGCGACACAAACACGCCGTCGCCGCTCATCTTGGCCGGATATGCGAAGAAGAGGAAGGCGCGCGTCACCAGTGCCACATTAAATATATTGTAGCCAGTTCCGCCGAACACTTCTTTTACGAAAATCACGCTGAAGGCCGTGGCTACGGCAATCATCCATAGCGGCGTCTCGATGGGGCATATCATGGGAATGAGAAGTCCCGTCACGAGAAATCCCTCCTGAATTTCCTCCTTGCGCCACTGTGCGACGACAAACTCAATGCCGAGGCCCACTACGTAGCTTACTACGATGCGCGGAAGTACAGCGAGAAATCCGTAGAACAGCAGGCTCCAGAAGGGGAACTCGGTCTGACCGCAGGCCAGCCAATGCTGGTAGCCGGTGTTGTACATGCCGAAAAAGAGGCAGGGCAGCAGCGCCAGCACCACGATAATCATCGTGCGCTTGGAGTCCATGCTGTCGTGGATGTGCACGCCCGAGGCCGAGGTCTCGTTGGGAGTGAACAGGAAGGTGTCGAATCCGTCGAACACCGAGCGGAAGGCATGGAGTCTGCCACCCTCGCTGAAGTGCGGACGGGCTTTGTCGAATATTTTCTTTAGTGCTTTCATATCTGATGGTTCACATCGGTGCTGATTGGTTCATTCAGTTCTTATTCAAGCTCTTTGCGCAGGTAGTCGAGGCCTTCGCGCACGATTTTCTGCAACTCGAGCTTCGAGGTGTCGACGTATTCGGCCAGCGCGAAATCCTCCGGTGCCACCTCGTAGATGCCGAGCTGCTCCATGCGGTCGATGTCGCGGGCTATGATGGCCTTTATGAGATATTCGGGGAGAATGTCGAGAGGAACTACATCGTCATACTGCCCGCTCATTATCATGGCGCGCCGGCCGCCGAGAAGGCGGGCGTCGGGGTTAAAAAGCTTTTTGGCAAGGAAATGACCGGGAAACGAGCGGCTGGTGCTCATCTTTTTGGGCGATACGGAGGCCCAGCCCATGAATTCGTCGGCATCGTCGCCTTCGGGAATCACGGTGACCTGCGTGTAGGGATAGCGCAGGTAGCCGTCGGCTCCGGCGTTCACTCCGGTGAGCACGTTGCCCGAAATAACGCGGTGGTGGCGTCCGTCGGCCTTTACCTCTCCCTTCAGCAGCTCGCTGAGCGAGGCTCCGATAAGGGTTTCGACCATTTTGGGCGTCTCGATTTCAGATCCGGTGAGGGCCACGGTGGTGGAGCAGGGCACTGTACCCGTAAGGGCGAGAGTGCCGATGCGCATCAGGGTGTCGAGCGTAAGGGTCATCACGGTCTCACCCTTGTTGACGGGTTTTACCAGGCCGATGGCTGTGCCGGCGTTGCCGGAGGGGTGCGGGCCGCTTACGGTGACCATCTCGGCACCTTCGAGGTCGGGAATCTGCTGCCAGGTCTGGCGTGTTACGTATACCTTTCCGGCTGTCAGTGTAGCCAGAAGCTTCACTCCGGCCTGCATTGCCTTGCGCTGTTGGTCGGTAAACTCAGCGGGGCTTTCGGCCAGCGGAGCGGAGTCGAAGCCGGAGACGAAAATATCACGTATCTCGACGTCGGGATTGGTGACGATGGCATAGGGCCGCTGGAGCGTCATGGCCCAGAGCCCGGATTCGAGCAGGAGGGCCTTGGCCTTTACTCCGTCGGTGAGGACACCGTCCACAGGGTGTTTCACGGGCTGCTCGCCGGTTACTTCAACCTCCACACGCAGAATCTTGCGGCGCTCTCCGCGCACCACGGCCTTTACCTTCCCCTGTGCGGGCGACACTACTTTCAGCACCTCGCAGCTTTTGGCATGGAAAAGCGGCTGCCCGGCGAGCACTTCATCGCCTTCGCGTACCTCCATTTTGGGGACGAGCCCGACGAAATCGTCGGGCACGATGGCAACAGTTGTCACGGGTCTTACTTCGCACTGGCGAGAATCGGCCACCGCTCCCTGCAGATGCAGGTCGAGGCCTTTTTTTACTTTAATCCCGATATTCATTATATAATATGTGAATGCTGATGTCTATTAGTGAAAAATCACCCCGATATCTGTAGAATGCCGCAAAATAGCGTTTTTTAAGTATGTGGGGACATCACTTTGCAATGTATCGGTTGATTGTCTGCTCTTGATACGTGGCTAAAGGCACGTCCCTGCATTGTCTGTAGTGGTTTTGCAACGCCGCTGGCGGCACTCCGGGGTTTCGAGGGGCAAAGGTAGTTATAATTTTTGTCACTTCTTATTAAATTAATGAAAAATTTCGCTAATTAAGCTCCGGCGTATATGGAAAATGCCGAATCCGCGTTGAAACATAGAGCGGTCTCGGATTGGGACCCCGGGCGGCCGTTGCCGTATCGGCTTGCGACTCCCCGCGGGTAGCCTCCGGCGCGACACCATGTCCTTTCCCCGCGACGTATGTGGCTCCATAGAGCTATGGAATATACGTCCTGGCCGCGCGAAAAATGTTTAAAATCATATTCAAAAATTTTGTCAGATAAAAATATAATGATAATTTTGCAATTAGCTTTTAAGCCGGAGGCGGCTTCCGAGGCCACGACAGGCCTGCGTAGGGATGCCGGAAGCACTGATTATACAGCTTATCCGTTCTGACGCCATGAAATTATCTCGGCCGGAAATCCGTCCGGCTTTCAATGCATAGCTTCATTCCGGCCCGCACGCGTCTCCGGTCTGACTCCGGGACGTCCCCATGCAGACCATCCCCCTCGCGGTATGCCCGCAGGGATTCATAATGACAACTTACAAAGAAACAATACTTTTATTAATAACATCTTAATTATTTTTTTGACCTTAAAATTATGGAAGCTCAAAAGCCCAATTCAGCTCCTACCGTGAAACCCGGTAGCAACGTACGCGGTATCAAGAACGCCTTCTTGGTTATCATCGCCTGCTTCGTAGTGGCAGTCTGCCTGTTCCTCTTCGTGTTTGGCCACCCCAGCCATTTCGACGCTGAAGGCTTCGACGGTATCTCTATGTGGTTTGCCGGCGACGAATTCGCTAAAGCTCATCCCGTCGACCTGATCGGCACCGTATTCAAAGGCGGTATCATCGTTCCTATTCTTCAGACCCTCTTCCTCACCGTTATCGTTCTCTCCGTTGAGCGCGCTATCGCTCTGAAGAGCGCCAAAGGCACCGGCAACATCGCCAAATTCGTTGAAGCTGTGAAGAAATGCCTCGCCACCAACGACATCAAAGGCGCCCAGGCTCTCTGCGCCAAGCAGAAAGGCTCTGTAGCAGCTGTCGTTGCAGCCGCCCTCAACCGCTACGAGGAAATGGACCGCAACACCGTCCTGACCAAAGAGCAGAAAATCGCCACCCTCCAGAAGGAAGTTGAAGAGGCTACCGCCATCGAGATGCCCTCGCTCCAGCAGAACCTCCCCATCGTGGCTACCCTCACCACCCTCGGTACTCTCGTCGGTCTTCTCGGTACTGTGCTCGGTATGATCAAATCGTTCCAGGCTCTGTCTGCTTCCGGTGCTCCCGACTCGTCGGAACTCTCCACCGGTATTTCCGAGGCCCTTGTGAACACCGCCTTCGGTATCGCAACCGGTGCCTTCGCTGTAATCTCCTACAACTTCTACACCAACAAGATCGACAACCTGACCTACGCTATCGACGAAATCGGCTTCTCGATTGTACAGTCGTTCGCAGCTACCCACTGATCCCCGATTTTCCTAAACGCATCAAAACAATTCTAATAATCTAAGGAAAATATGGGAAAAGTAAAAATTAAAAGAAAGAGTACCCTCATCGACATGACCGCGATGAGCGACGTTACCGTTCTTTTGCTTACTTTCTTCATGTTGACTTCGACCTTCCTCCAGAAGGAACCGGTGACGGTTATCACCCCTTCGTCGGTTTCGGAGATCAAGGTTCCCACCTCCAACGTGGCTCAGATTCTCGTGGCTCCTCAGGGCAACGTGTTCATGTCGCTCCTTGGCGACGCCGATCCTGACAACGCTGAAGAGTGGGGCTCGGAAGCCCTCCGCCGCGAGGTGCTCCGCACCGCTGCAGCCGACTACGAGCGCAAAACCGGCAAAAAACTCGGAATCACTCCGCTCGACCTCGACAAGTTTGCAAAGAACGCTTCATTTGGCGTGCCCCTTGAAAAAATGCATGAGTTTCTCTCGCTTGAAACCACCAAGCAGGACGAGTTCCTCGGCCAGACCGCCGACAAACCCGTCATCATGGGCAATCTGAAACCCCGCGACGTGGGCATCCCATTCAAGGACATCGTCTACACCGACGAGAATGGGAATTCCATAGCAACCAACGAGTTCCAGATCTGGATGCGCGCCATCTACAACTCCTCGAACACTAACATCAAGGACGCTATCCAGAAGGGCGAAGGCATCGCCGTGAAATCTGACCGTGGCACGAAGTACGAGACCATCCATCAGGTGCTCGACAACCTTCAGACCATCAAGATGAACAAATTCTCTGTGATGACGGCCCTCAAAACGGAAGCTGACTAATAGTTATGGCACAGATAGAACAATCATCGGGCGGCAAAAAGAAAAAAGGCGCCCAGAAAAAGATGGCCATCCATGTGGATTTCACCCCCATGGTTGACATGAACATGCTTCTGATTACGTTCTTCATGCTCTGTACCACGATGATCAAGTCCCAGACCCTGAGCATCGCGCTTCCTACCAACGAGAAGCTTGAGCAGACCGAACTTCAGAAGGCTAAGGAATCTGAAGCCATTACCCTCATCCTCGACACCGACTACGACGACAACGGTAACGTAAAAGGCAACACCGTATACTACTATACCGGTAAGCCCGAGCTCGAGCTCAACGGTTCCGACGTCGTTTCCTCCAACCTCGAGATGACTCACTTCCTCGGCAACGACGGAGCCGCCCAGCAGGGCATCCGTAAAATCCTCCACGACCGCAACAAGGGCGTGCTGGCCGACGTCGAGAAGAAGAAACAGGAATGGCGCGACAAGAAAATCACCGAGGAGCAGTTCCAGGAAGCTGCCAAGAAAATCCGTAACAGCGACCAGTACGAGCGCCCCGTTGTGATTATCAAACCTATGCCCAACGCATCGTGGGAGAGCGTTATCTCCGCTCTCGACGAAATGCAGATCAACCAGATCTCCCGCTACCAGCTCGGCTCGCTCACCGACGTCGACGAAGCTATGGTGGGCGACTACAAGATCAAGCATGCCAAGAAGTAAGAAGTGATGAACGACTATATTAATTAACCGCAAAAAGAACAGACACAATGGCAAAAGATGTAGATCTTTCATCAAAAGAATGGACCGACCTTATCTTTGAGGGCAAAAACAAGGAGTTTGGTGCATACCAGCTCCGCCGTCAAAGCGACAAGCGCCACAACCGCGCCGTGCTCTTCGTGATCATCGGCCTGGTGGTAGTACTTATAGGCGGTTATTTCTGGGGCATGTATTCCGACTATCGCCGCGAGCAGCGCGAACTCGAACTCCAGGCTCAGCTTGAGCAGCAGCTTGCCGCTATGGAAGCTGAAGCAGAGGCTGAAGAGCAGCAGGAAGAGGAAGTGCAGCAGGCGGTGGAAGAACCCCAGCGTGAAGAGGCTCTCCCCGAAGAGATTCTTAATACCATCAAGGATACCGAAATCGCCATCGCTGCCGACGACGAAGTGACCGAGGACATCACATCGAAGGACGACGTCGCCGAGTCGACAGCAGCAGCCGGTTCCACCACTTTCGACCAGGGTACCGACGACCTCAACGTTGTGCGCGAACACAAGGAAGAGATCATCGTTGAAGAGAAAAAGCCCGTAGTAGCCAAGGAAGAGGTCTTCACTGCCGTTGAGCAGATGCCTCAGTTCCCCGGCGGCGAAGGCGAGCTCCTCAAATACCTCGGCTCCCACATCAACTATCCTCCCATGGCTGCTGAAAACAACATTCAGGGCCGCGTGGTAGTGAAGTTCGTTGTGAAGAAAGACGGCAACGTAGGCGAAGTAATCGTGCTCCGCGGTAAAGACCCCGACCTCGACAAAGAAGCCGTGCGCGTGGTCAAGAGCCTCCCCAAATTCATCCCCGGCAAGATGAACGGTCAGCCGGTAGCCGTATGGTATACCGTCCCCGTAAACTTCAAGCTCCAGATGATGTAATCCCCCCGGATACCCCTATCCGCGTCTGAGCCCACCGCTCAGACGACTCCCCAAAATATCGGCGGCCGTAACTTCCTCAGAAGCAACGGCCGCCGTTCTTTTCCCATCATTCGAACAATTTGCATAATCTCATTGCTTTTCTTGTATGATTCGAATTAATAAAATTTTATTCACCTTTTTGTCTGTTTCCATATCGGTTTGCCTGATGTCTTGTATTGGTAATACCGACCACCCTGACAAATGTACATGCGGTCAATGCCCTCCGGGGCATACCCCACAAATCCAATCTGCCTAGGAATCTCGTTCGGAAGCGGAACTCGAAAACGACAAAGAAGAGGTCTTCGTTGCTGTTGAGCAGATGCCGGAATTCCCCGGAGGAGAAGTCAAACTGCTTGAGGTTATTGAATCGAATATAAATTTCCCTGCAAATGCAGCCGAGAAGCGGATTCAGGGCCGCGTGGTAGTGAAGTTCGTTGTGAAGAAAGACGGCAACGTAGGCGAAGTAATCGTGCTCCGCGGTAAAGACCCCGACCTCGACAAAGAAGCCGTGCGCGTGGTCAAGAGCCTCCCCAAATTCATCCCCGGCAAGATGAACGGTCAGCCGGTAGCCGTATGGTATACCGTCCCCGTAAACTTCAAGCTCCAGATGATGTAATCCCCCGGATATCCCTATCCGCGTCTGAGCCACCGCTCAGACGACTCCCCAAAATATCGGCGGCCGTCCTCCCCCCGGAGCGCGGCCGCCTCGTTTTTTAGAAAGTCAGTATCCCTCCGAAAAGACCCGATTTTGTGGCCGGTTTTTCAGACGGATACGCTTCTCCTTTTCCCCCTCGGAGGCCCGGAGGGCCGAGGTCGTGTCCAACCCCTGGCGATGGCCCGTAAGGGTCGAGCCTGGGGAAGGAATCTACTCACAAAAGCGGAGCCTCGGAGAGGCGATGTAGTGGTAGAAAATTATTGAAACATAAATATTTATAGTTATTTCTTATATTTTCGATTCCCATATTTTGCTGTTCCGATATAAATAACTAATTTTACAGCGGCGGGAGAAATCCGCCGAATTACATAGAAGCGTTTCGTGCTTTATCCTTCCTCGAAAAATCGCCAATTTTCACGACACAAAGGGAAAAGCAGTCAAAGACAACGCTCATGCTTGTCGCATATCCACTCCCCGACAAGGGGGTATCGGTATACGATAAGGCGTGGGAGTGGACTGTTTATTTTGTGTCAGGCGTTTGGCGATGCCTCCGAGGAGTTAGACAAGAACATCGTTCCACGCCTCTTTATTTTCATCAATGTCTGCTCGGGAACGGGGTCGACACGTACGAAAATAATGTACAAGTATCTTAAACCAATCATGATGCTGGCGATAGCATCTGTGTTATTCACATCCTGCGGCGGCGATGACCCCGACAATCCTGCCGATCCCGGCAACACGACGGAAAACGGCAGTTCCACCTCAAATCCTTCCACACCATCCGACCCATCCATCGAACGCATTGTCCGCGATAACGTTACGGTAAGCCGCACGTATTCCGATTATACGTATACCTTTGTCATTAAATCGAAGGTTAAAGCTAAATTACCTGACGCCAATGTTAGCTATGGCGTTGGACATAATGCAACATTCAACCAGACCACTGTGAATATTTCAGTCGGGAACGAAGCCTACTATTATTCAGCGAGCGGCTCCAGCAACAACGAGACTATTACATTCCGCAATCCATTCTGGTTTTATTATGTATTCGTGGAAAAAGACGATGACAAATGGACTCTTTCCGAGATGTATTACAACTCCTATATGGCTCTTGTAAATAAAGGATACTCCAATCTGTCGTCCGACGAACGAGCCCTGTACAATAATCTTGTGGACTACCTCGAAGAATACGACAAAGAGGCTACTGAATATTATCGGCCTGCGATTTACGTATGCGTCAACAACAAATTCTATAAGGTTTCATGACCTCAGAACGCACATCAGAACAGAACTTTAAACTAAACTACATATCAAAAGACACAATGAAAGCAATCAAACACTTGCTGTGGATGCTCATAGCCCTGAGCATGAGCATCAGCTTCGCCGCCTGTGGTGGCGATGACAACAACGACGGCAACCAAGACATACCCACACCTGCTCCCGGTCCCGGTGAAGGCGCCTCCGAGCTTGTCGGCAAATGGGAGACGGTTGAATCGGGCCAGACCATTGGGTGGGGTTGGCTACTGAAAGCCGACGGAACCGGCACCGGTTTTGAAGCAGATATCGATCCGGTGTATGTCCACGGAACCTGGCCAATCAGATGGAAGTATAAAAATAACATTCTGGATATAGATGAGGGCTGCGAAGGTCTTGAGGAGGATTTCTTATCCTATCGGGTTGATTACATCAGCGAAACAGTAATGCGTTGCACAGACTTAGACGAGTTTGGCAAGCCCACGACTCGTAAAATTACTTTCAAGAAAGTGGATAAATTCTTCTGGGAATAAGCAAATCCATTCATATTCTCTAAATCATCCTGATGCCGGATATGCGGGCACTCTCCATGCATATCCGGCTTTTCATAAATAGTGGGAATATTGCAAAAATATTGTAATGATAAAAAGGTTGGCTATCAAATTGTAGGGATGCACCCTGGTGCATCCGAATATGCATTCGAATATCAACAAGTTCGCCCAATAAGATTGGCGGATGCACCAGGGTGCATCCCTACAGGCTGATGGAATTGCTTTTATACGGTATCAGTGGCTAACAGGTATATAATTACTTCTTGTAATAAGGCCATATTATGAAATAGTATGAAATATCATACTTTTGACAGGGGGATAGCGCAATTTCGGCTGCTGACAAGCACAAAGTATGTTTTATTGTACTATTTGTTTGGTGGCCTCGAGGATTTGCCTTATTTTTGCGAAAAAGTTTATTATGTCAGACTATGGAACTGGTGGATATAATGAAACAGCGTAGGGA